>Ga0247734_1000019_pt1 | contig 166046 bp, 148 predicted proteins | sample UWRJL103311B2_FD_180933 | JGI IMG/M metagenome (GOLD analysis project Ga0247734, IMG submission 180933) | Plant litter microbial communities from Arlington Agricultural Research Station in Wisconsin, United States - UWRJ-L103-311B-2 | ecosystem: Environmental > Terrestrial > Plant litter >...
CTTCAAAGGCATCCTCAACGGTGACTACGACCACCTGCCAGAACAAGCGTTCTACATGGTCGGCGGCATCGAAGAAGCGATCGAGAAAGCCAAGAAACTGTAATCCCAGCGCCCGGTAACGGGCGCTAATCAGGTCGAGGCAAGCAAATGGCTATGACAGTCCATTGCGATATCGTCAGCGCGGAAGGAGAGATTTTCTCCGGTCTGGTCGAGATGGTGATTGCGCACGGTAACCTGGGTGATATCGGTATCGCTCCAGGCCACGCGCCGCTGATCACTGATCTGAAACCAGGTCCGATCCGCTTGATCAAGCAGGGCGGAGAAGCCGAGGTGTTTTACATCTCCGGTGGTTTCCTTGAGGTTCAGCCGAACATGGTCAAGGTGCTTGCCGACACTGTGCAACGTGCCGCTGACCTGGACGAAGCCTCTGCTCAGGCAGCCGTCAAGGCAGCCGAGAAGGCCCTGAACGAAAAAGGCGCGGATTTCGATTACGGATCTGCAACTGCTCGTCTGGCCGAGGCCGCAGCTCAGCTGCGTACCGTTCAGCAAATTCGCAAGAAGTTCGGCGGTTAATCCGGCGTCACTTTTCTGCGCGATTGAGTAAAAGGGTAGCCTCGGCTACCCTTTTTCTTTTTTCTGGATCAGCCACCTTAGTTGACTGTGTTATAGGGTCAGCGACCGGCGCGCTCAGTTGGAACCCCCATGTCTCTCGATATCGTTATTCTCGCGGCCGGCCAGGGCACTCGCATGCGCTCGGCACTTCCCAAAGTCCTGCATCCTGTCGCTGGTGATTCGATGCTTGGACATGTTATACACAGCGCCCGCAAGCTTTCACCCAAGGGTATCCACGTGGTGATCGGCCATGGCGCGGATATCGTCCGCGAGCGTCTGGCGGCGGATGATCTGAATTTCGTGATGCAAGACAAACAGCTGGGCACCGGCCACGCCGTGGCTCAGGCGCTGCCGGAACTGAGCGCGGAGAACGTGCTGATCCTCTACGGCGATGTGCCGCTCATCGAAGTGGAAACCCTCGAACGCCTGCTCAAGAACGTCACGGCGGACCAGCTCGCGCTGCTGACGGTCAATCTCGACGACCCCACCGGCTATGGCCGCATCGTGCGCGATGAGCAGAACCGCGTCTGCGCCATCGTTGAACACAAGGATGCGACCGACGCCGAGAAAGCGATCACCGAAGGCAATACCGGCATCCTGGCGGTGCCGGGCAAGCGCCTGGCTGATTGGCTGGGTCGTCTGTCGAACAACAACGCCCAAGGCGAGTACTACCTCACCGACGTGATTGCCATGGCAGTCAATGATGGTCTGGTGGTGGCCACCGAGCAGCCGCACGACGCGATGGAAGTGCAGGGCGCCAATGATCGCAAGCAGCTCGCGGAGCTGGAGCGTCACTATCAGCAGCGCGAGGCTCGACGACTGATGGCGCTGGGCGTGACGCTGCGCGATCCGGCACGCTTCGACGTGCGTGGGGACGTGACCGTGGGGCGCGATGTGCTGATCGACATCAACGTCATCCTTGAAGGCCGTGTGGTCATTGAAGACGACGTGGTGATTGGCCCTAACTGCGTGATCAAAGACAGCACGTTGCGCAAAGGCGTGGTTATCAAAGCCAACAGTCATCTGGATGGCGCGATCATGGGCGAGGGCAGCGACGCCGGTCCTTTCGCGCGCTTGCGTCCGGGCAGCGTGCTGGAAGCCAAGGCCCATGTGGGTAACTTTGTTGAATTGAAAAATGCCTACTTGGGTGAAGGCGTGAAGGCAGGCCACCTCACGTACCTGGGCGATACCGTGATCGGCGCACGCACCAACGTCGGCGCCGGGACCATCACGGTCAACTACGACGGCGCCAACAAACACAAAACGCTGATTGGCGAAGATGTGTTCATCGGTTCGAACAACTCGCTGATCGCACCCATTTCCATCGGCGATGGCTCCAACACGGCCGCCGGTTCGACTATCACTCAAGATGTGGATAAGTCCCAGCTTGCCGTAGGCCGCGCTCGCCAGCGCAACATCGACGGCTGGAAGCGACCGGTGAAGGTCAAGAAGGACTGAAGTTATCCACATGTTCCAATACACCGCGGTCTTGTAGCTGACCGAGGTTACGAGGGCTGCGAACGGCGGTGTATCAGACAGACCGCTTTCGCAGCCTTCGGCAGCTCCTACAAGTTGCCAACAATGCATTTGCTCTTGACCAATCCCCCGCAATAGGTTTTGATTGCCTTCGTTATCTTTCGAAACGAAATCAAATACCAATCATGTCGAAACGTAATACACCTCAAAGGCGTCACAACATTCTTGCTTTGCTCAATGAACAGGGCGAAGTCAGTGTGGATGAGCTCGCCAAGCGCTTTGAAACTTCGGAGGTTACGGTTCGCAAGGATCTGGCCGCGCTGGAAAGCAACGGCTTGCTGCTGCGTCGATATGGCGGCGCGATTACCTTGCCGCAAGAGCTGATCGGCGAGACCGCGCAGCCGGTTTCCAAGTACAAACAGGCCATCGCCCGCGCGGCAGTACTGCGTATTCGCGAGCATGCCCGGATCATCGTCGACAGCGGCAGTACAACGGCGGCGCTCATTCCTGAACTGGGCAAGCAGCCCGGTCTGGTGGTGATGACCAACTCGTTGCACGTGGCCAGCGCCCTGAGCGAGCTGGAACATGAGCCCGTGCTGCTGATGACCGGAGGCACCTGGGACCCGCATTCTGAATCGTTTCAAGGCCAGGTCGCCGAGCAGGTGCTGCGGTCCTACGATTTCGATCAGCTGTTCATCGGTGCCGATGGTATCGATCTGGTTCGTGGCACCACCACTTTCAACGAGTTGCTCGGGCTCAGCCGGGTTATGGCTGAAGTGGCCCGGGAAGTGGTGGTGATGGTCGAGGCCGACAAAGTTGGACGCAAGATCCCCAATCTGGAGCTGCCCTGGAGCAGCATCCATACCCTGATTACTGATGATCGCCTGCCCTTCGAGGCGCGTGAACAAATACAAGCCCGCGGCATAAACCTGATTTGCGCCGCTGTCAGCTAGGAGAAACATTATGTGTGGAATCGTCGGCGCCGTTGCTGAACGCAACATTACCGCCATCTTGCTCGAAGGCCTCAAACGCCTGGAATACCGTGGCTACGACAGCGCAGGCGTCGCGCTTTTCAGCAACGCGGGCGTGCTTGAACGCCGTCGCCGCTCCGGCAAGGTCAGCGAGCTTGAACAGGCATTGGCGGGCGAACCCTTGCTGGGCCGTCTGGGCATCGCCCACACCCGCTGGGCCACCCACGGCGCGCCATGCGAGCGTAATGCCCACCCGCATTTCTCTGCAGACGAACTGGCAGTTGTGCATAACGGCATCATCGAAAACCACGAAGTCCTGCGCGAGCGCCTCAAAGGCCTGGGCTATGTGTTCTCGTCGGACACTGATACCGAAGTCATCGTCCATCTGCTGCACCACAAACTCAAAGACACTCCGGACCTGACCGTCGCCCTCAAGGCCGCCGTCAAAGAGTTGCACGGCGCCTATGGCCTGGCCGTGATCAGCGCCAAACAGCCTGATCGTCTGCTCGCCGCCCGCAGCGGCAGTCCGCTGGTGATCGGCCTGGGCCTGGGTGAAAACTTCCTCGCTTCCGACCAACTGGCGCTGCGTCAGGTCACTGACCGCTTCATGTACCTGGAAGAGGGCGACATCGCCGAGATCCGTCGCGAAAGCGTGCAGATCTGGTCGGTGGACGGCTTGCCGGTCGAGCGCGAAGTGGTGCAACACCGTGAAGGTGCAGAGGCCGCCGACAAAGGCGAATTCCGCCACTTCATGCTCAAGGAAATCCATGAGCAGCCCAAAGTCGTGCAGCGCACTTTGGAAGGCCGTCTGGGTCAGGAGCAGGTGCTGGTTCAGGCGTTTGGCCCACAAGCCGCCGAGCTGTTCGCCAAAGTGCGCAACGTGCAGATCGTCGCCTGTGGCACCAGTTACCACGCAGGCATGGTCGCTCGTTACTGGCTCGAAGGTCTGGCCGGGATTCCATGCCAGGTAGAAGTCGCCAGCGAGTTCCGTTACCGCAAGGTCGTAGTACAGCCGGACACCCTGTTCGTGTCGATTTCTCAGTCTGGCGAAACGGCAGACACGCTGGCTGCGCTGCGCAACGCCAAAGAGCTGGGCTTCCTGGCCAGCCTGGCGATCTGCAACGTCAGCATCAGCTCGCTGGTGCGCGAATCCGACCTGACGCTGCTGACCCAGGCAGGTCCTGAAATCGGCGTCGCTTCGACCAAAGCGTTCACCACTCAGTTGGTGGGGCTGCTGCTGCTGACGTTGTCTCTGGGGCAGGTCAAAGGTACGTTGGGCGAAGGCGTCGAGGCCGAACTGGTCGAAGAGCTGCGTCGCCTGCCAACCCGTCTGGGTGAAGCATTGGCAATGGACAGCACCATCGAGAAGGTCGCCGAGCTGTTTGCCGAAAAGAACCACACGCTGTTCCTGGGCCGTGGCGCGCAATTCCCGGTGGCCATGGAAGGCGCCCTCAAGCTCAAGGAAATCTCCTACATCCACGCCGAAGCTTATCCGGCTGGCGAACTCAAGCACGGCCCGCTGGCGCTGGTCGACAGCGACATGCCGGTGGTCACCGTGGCGCCAAACAACGAGCTGTTGGAAAAACTCAAATCCAACCTGCAGGAAGTCCGCGCCCGTGGCGGTGAGCTGATCGTCTTTGCTGATGAGCAGGCGGGCATGAGCAACGGCGAAGGCACCCACGTCATCGCCATGCCGCACATCGTCGATGCGCTGGCGCCGATCCTCTACACCATCCCGTTGCAGCTGCTGTCGTACTACGTCGCAGTACTGAAAGGCACGGACGTGGATCAGCCGCGCAACCTGGCGAAGTCGGTGACGGTGGAATAGGTTATCCACAGCTGGGGTTGTTGTGAAGCTACAAAATAAAGTCTGTCGGGAACAAATAAAGTCTGTCGCTGGCAATCTCCACAGCGCAGAGGCCAGGCATAGGTCTCTGCGTCCTCCTCCACCGTCACCTCTCGTGGTGGCCACTTTCGTAGGCAATAAAATGCTATTGAAAATCCAGGGCGGGGAGTCTCTGCGCTCATATCTAGAACGAAACCTCTACTTATGTCGCGACGATCCGGAGGTAAAGGAGTTTAAAAACATATCCAAATTCTATATGCGACAAGGAACTGTGGAAATGATTGCTTCAGCATTAGACTGGGACGGTGATTCTGGAATAACTCGGCTTCTCCAGAATCACACGAACTATCCGATCGATAATATTTTTTGTAATATCAACGATTTGGAGCGTTGTAAACTGGAACGTTTTAGATCTTTAAATAGCCTTGAAACCGGAGAAAGGCGCGCGCAATATTGTCCAAGATGCGTGGAGGATGACTTAGAGAAGTTAGGTTTCTCGTATTGGCGGAGGTCTAATCGCTTCCTAAAAGTGTGTGCAAAACATAACGTACTCCTCAGTAGCGAATGTCATTGCGGCCAAGAACTATATTCGCACCATAATTATGGCTACTCAACTATGTGGGGCGATTGTAAAGGACGGTTGCTCAACCAATGTGAAGCGCTGCTTAATGAAAATGTAGGCGAATTGAAAAAATCTCTCCTCTACGAAGAAATTTTAAGCTCAAATTTATATATTTGTGATGAGACAGCTGTAAAGATGCTATGCGCCAAAATCAGCTGCATTTTTGCAAAAGAGTTGGTGTATCAAGAAGGCATTCAACAACTGTTACTAAAGCTGGAATGTATTGCCAAAGCGCTAGACAATTACTCGTTGGAACGGAGATATGAATTGTCACATCATGACGCGCGATGGATGTTCGATGCTATATTACTAAGTTATGATAGCTTTGGTAAGTTTACAGATGATGTACAACCTTACGTGAAAGTTGCGTATTAAGCTTGGTTGTTGCCGCCGATGCGATTCTGCCCCAGGTTGCCGTTGCGCGAATGCTAAAACCTGTGCCTACGCTTGGGCGCATAGCGCTGGTTGAATGGGAAACGCAGCCCTTTCTGCTTCGATGCCGAGCCCTTTTCGCCGCAGAGTCGCTCGAATCGGATTCTCAACCGCAAAACGGATGAATAAAAATAAACTAGTTAAATCACCAAATTTTCGGTTCTAGACAGATTCTCCGTGTCGCCGGGTGAAAGTCTTTCCTTCAAGGTAAGTTGCGAAGGGCTCGCCAGATAATAAGCCTCGCTTGTGAAGCTCCGGCACGGATTCACCGGGGAGGCGGGGCCCGGTTTTCTCGAGACGCCGGTTGAGTCATCCTTTGAAAGGAGCTAGGAGGGCATCCAGCATGTCTGCCAGCCCGGCTCTTATGTGGAAATCACTGACCCAGAGGGACCACTTCGTTCTCTCAACGGTTTGGTTATAGAAGCCTATGTCTATCCAACACTTCCGCAGGGTACCGGTACATCCGCTTTGGCAGCATATGGGCCTTTCACCTTATTCCTTAAAGCAGGATGCCACGGATCATTTGTTTTTATCCATGGGAAACCCAACGCTGGCCAACTCTTGATTCAGCAATCAAAAACTAACCTCTTTAGCTCGCTAATGCTCGGCATGGGATCCATCCGGTGGATTATTCGATGGCAGTTTGAGCAAACTACAGCCAAGTCGCTGAGCTTTGTCTCAGTATTGCGATCCGATTTGTGTAGAGGGGTGAGGTGATGGATCTCGCAGAATTTCTCACCATGTTTCCCATAGAACTTCTCGAAGTTAAAGTCACAAACCTCACAGCACAGTGCGCCAGTCTCGGCCAAAACCTTCGCTTTTTTCTGCTTGACGAGGGCGCTGCTCCTCTCTCGGCGGATATGTGAAACTAAGCGAGGTTTTCCCTCTGTGCCAAACGATTCCTCGTCCACGTCTGGCAGTCTATCTGGTGTGGAGCCGTGTTCAATAAGGCGAAGGACTTTCTCGACTAACTCTGCACTTTCTGGTTTGTCCGCGTACCAGATGTTGCTCTGACCGATTCCTCCCTTCACCGCGCGGGGGATCATTAAATCGCGATCGCGAGTAGGCAGCAACTTAACGTCACTCGCAGCTGCGGAGATTCTGTAAAAATATATCCCATTCTTTTTGTGCGTTTTTGTTGGTTTGCTAATTCGCTGCAACTCGCGATAAACGGTTGCATTCTTATACCAGCCGACCACCGCGGTGCCACCACTATCCGGCCCGGCAGTCCATATGACTGTCACACCCTCCGCATATTCCTCGCCCTTCTTGGCCCCTAGCTTTCCGATATTGATGCGACCTGTTGGCTGAACATACCCATAGATCCTTCCGCTCGCATCGGTAAAATTGCAGACCTCATGACCTATCGAATCATTATTGTACGAGCCGCCGCGCTGGATAGAGTCCCCATCTATCCCGTTATAGTGTTCCATCCAGCCCGTATTGCAGAATATGATCGGCATAAGTTTCCTTGGTGTCTAAATTCTTGCTGGTGAGCAGCTAGTGGAGCGCATAGCACGCTGTGAGGAAAAAGTAACCATTTGAATCACCGCGTCTGGAAGTCTTTGATCGTTTTTTTGGTGGACTCGACGCATAGGGTTAGCTGCACACGAAGGTATGGCAGTCGCGTGCCATAGCGATGAGTCCTTATGCCTGGCAGGTCAACCAACCGTTGAATTTAGCGCGGAGCAGGGAAGAGAAACAACTGGGAGGCTCCTCCACAGGTCAAGTTTATGCGGGTGGAAAGAGGAGCTTACTAGTCTGTTGAGCGTCCGCTCATGGCCGATAGGTGCCATTCACCATGGCAGCTCCGGCCAACGCTTATCCCCTCTGTCGCTCTGAACTAGCCCGTCACCAAAGAGGGCAAACGTTTAGGTCTACACCTCAACATGATCCAACGCCTGATTCACCGCCAATACACTCAACATCACCAACTGCGCAATCCCGATCGCAGTCTTGCGATGGGCAGGCTCCAGCGTGGCCGCAAAGTTGTTGAGCATTTCGCTCGCTGACCCCAATGATTCGCTGGCGTTGGCCAGGAGGGATTCGGTGTCGTATGCCGGGTTGGCCAGGTACATGGGGTCGTGTTTGTGATGGCTACCCATGACCCGTTGTTGTGGGATGAGCAGTAAAGGGGACTGATTTATTTTCTGAGATATAAATCAGTCTCCTTTTTTCAATTAATAGGCGAACTTCTCCTTAAAGGGTACCGCGTGGCTTTCATGGTATTTCCACACAGCCCTCAGGACTGGTGCGCGACGTCGTAAACGCGCATGGGGCTTGGATCCAATCGCATGCCGTGGTAAAGGGTGTGCTCGCAAATGTGTTGCTTCGAAAATCCCACATCACTGGAAACTAAAAAACATGGAAATAATGCTTCGCGACGTACTGTATAGGATCGACCACCCCGCGCTTTCTGGCATCACGATGCAAGGTGGCTTACTACACCCTAATGCTGGGTTTATCGGGATCAAAGGTAGTGGTCCGAAGCTACAAGGCACTTTCTACTTCACCCCATGGCCTCGCGACCTGCCTCAGCAGTATCGAAACCAGATAACGGTCAAAGGTATGATGGTTCAGTTCCCTGATGGCACTGAATACCCAATTTACAGGGCAGACGATGAAAGGCCTTCGAAGAAAGCCGAGCGCGATCAAATGGCTCTGCATTACCGTAATCAGTTCAACGCTAAGGCGGAGGAGATATCTGGAGTCATTATGGCGGCATTGGGGGAGAGGTCCAGCCTGACAGCTGAAAGGATTTTGGCTATCTACCTGAGCGATTTCCAGCGCAACCCGGAGCGTGATATGCGGATGCCTGAGGTGATCGGTTATCTCCGCGGGCTGGAGGCTGCGTCGATCCTGAATGAGCAACAGCGAGCCGGACTTAGTGCTGCGTTTAAGGACCTTGCGGCATTTGGCGCTTCCTGGAACAGTTTCAGTAATTCGCGCTGACAGCAACCATCTAACTATGCCTTGTTGGATAGAAGCAATGATAATCGGGGTACACGCGCTGATTTGATCCGAGTTCCAAATCTATATCGCTTGATTGTTTTTACAATAAAATTTGCGTAATTGGAGAAAAGTTAATGCCTTGGACAATTGAATCCGCCCTTGCCGATGATAGTCTTGACGATGTTGAGATGACTCAGAGAGGTTACTCTTTCAGACTGAAAGGGATATCTACAACAATATATGTGCTTCTGTACGTGAATGCCCAGAAAGGGGGCTTTAATTTCTACCTAAGCCATCTGATTAAAGCCCCAGGGCAAGCTATGGTATATCGACCTAATGGGGTTCGGGGGGAGTACGAAGCCTACGTTTTACACTCGGCGATAAGCGCACTCACGTCTTACTACAATGTTGCAATTAAGGAGGGGCATGATCCTTGCGAGAGCTGGTTAGTTGAAAACGATAAAGGGATTTAAGGACGTCTGCCCGATACAGAAGGGCGTGTCACGGTGCCACATGCTGACGCCAGAAAGGGGACTGATTTGTTTTCTGAGAAATAAATCAGTCCCATTTTTCGATAAGGGTGCGGGCATCAGATTTTATCCCTCCAGGCCGACCTAAATCCCGCCTCCTTGGTAAACGCCGAATGACTGCATTTGGCCGATTGCTGCAACTCTTCATGAACCGCTTCCGCTCAGAGGGCCGCCCATAGCCGCCCCCGACCCAAAGATGACAGTGTGCCGTTATAGTTGCAGTAATGGTGAAGTACCCAACCGCACACCTATTAACACGATGCTTGGGGCGTCTGCTAATGTAGATATGCACATCATTTTCGCCGAGCAATTAGGCCGCCTACGGCGCCTTATTTAATGGTGTTTGGGCATACCCCCTGCGGACCGCAGTGAAACATAACTTCCGCAGATTTATGGGTGCTATCAAAATCAAGATACGTCAATGTCGCAGAGCAAACCTTAAACTTGCTTAGGCTTCGAGAAAGTGTTTTGTCAGCTAGTGCATGAGGGTCAAGTCCAGCAATCGCACCGTAAAGGCCATCTACCTTACTTGAAAAGCTATACGTTTTTCCAGGCTCAATCACTTTATTGTCAACTTCCAGCCTTTGCATTGTATAAATATTCCCCTTGCTGCACTCCATGGAGGGTGGATACTTCACTGTTAGGTCATATGCGACACCAGGCTTGCTCCCTTTGTTAGAAACAACATAGTTAAAACTTTCTGGGCTGCTATCTACCACGGAAATGGTTAAACTCGCGTTCTCCCGATCAAACAACTTTTTCCCCGCTTCGATTGCCAAAGTAGCAAGTGAAACCACAGCAATTATCGCGCCAACATAAATGGAAATTGTGTTAGCCGAATTCATTCGACCTTGGGCGGCTCCGCAAAATCGGCACTTTCGCGCATCCTCGCGTATCTCCTGCTTACAGGATGAGCATTCAATTAAATTCATATTCGCTTTGTCTATGCCCGTGGAGATATATATTATTAATTGAGGGGTGCGTTTTCCTCCCCGTCAAGGGAAGAAGCAATACGGACCCGCCTCTGGCGAGCAGATAGCCTGACGTAACCGAGGGGCTCTTGTCCATTCCCGGAGGAGCTGAATTTTTGTAACGAAGCGGGAGCGACCGATCCAAAAAAGGCGGCAGTCGACGATTGGCGGTCGTCGACACCGGCAGAAAGCGGCCAATAGTGGACGTTCTGACGTTTCATGGAAAAACCGCAAGGAGAAAGGGCCAATGGACTTCATTATCGATTTGATAGCTCATCGCATTGGCGTGTTTGTGTTGGGACTACTGAGTGGCGGCCGCTTCAAGGGTGAGAGTGGTTTTGCCTGGGGCTGGGCAGTTGTTGTCGGTGGACTGATTCTGCTATCTCCATTCGCAGCATTCATAGCTGTGCTCATCTATACCAGTGGCCCGTGAGTCGATGTCTGTAATGAGTCAGAAGTTGCATTTCTCGAACAGCAGCTTTTGGTCGATTCTTGCCTGTTGCGAAGGACAGCAACCGATCCACAGCTGACGCTCTGCAATCTCCAGGAAGGCCAGTGCGATTCAGTTGTCGGCAAGCAGCCATTAGCAGCGTTTATGCTGGTTCGAAAAAATCCTACCTCTTGTATCTACCGGGCGTAGCTGATGTGGCAGGTCACTGCCTGGGCGGCAAGACACAATGCTTCCCCCGCACACACGTCTAGTACAATAACATCTGCAAAGTTGTGCCAAGTTGACTCAAGCTGGACAGCGGCCTGGCCAACGGATGAAATCTAATGTTAAGTTGCAGGAATGCGTTCTAATGACTGAAAAAAATCGCTTCCACGAAACCTATACGCGGGCGGCAGGGGCAGTGGCTTATGTTGCCATCATCGACAAGAAGGGCGATGAAGGCATAGGCTCGGCTTTCCACATCGGCGATGGTGTTTTTGTTACCGCACGGCACGTGGTTGACGGCGTAACAATCAAAGAGATCGCAACCACTAAGTCAGCGCACCCGAGAGAGGGCACAGAAGACAAAATGGTGCCTCCTCGGCTCCTAAAGATCGTTGACGGCCCGTATTTTGGTCGTGATGACCTTGATCTAGCGGTATTTAAAGTTGACCTAGGTTCTACACCTTTACCATCAATCACTGTCAGCGATCACACCGACTACTCTCTGAGTGAGTACGACTTAGTCCTCTCAGACGTCCTCATAGTAGGTTATCCCCCGATCCCATTTACAACGGTACCCTGCCAAGTGGTCACTCTCGGTCAGATTAACGCTGTGGTGCGGGTATGGCATTCAACCGCTCTTCACTTCATTGCCTCAGCGATGGCGCGTGGTGGGTTCAGTGGGGGGGTGGCACTTGATCAATCTGGAGTGGCGTTAGCGCTCGTCACGGATAGCTTGGGAAAAGGTGATATGCCCGTGGAGACAGGGTATATGAGCTTACTATCGATTGAGCCAGCTGTGGACTTAGCGGCCGAGAAATTCGGATTTAGTACTCATGGAAGCTATCCTGGCCGCTACAGTGACGCGTTATTCGCCGCCAACTTCTCGAACCCCTCTAGTAGATCGCTCAGCTCCTTCATCTATGATGCAGGCATCTACATCTATGATGACGACCGAGACGTCTACGTGGAAATTAACTGTTCAGATGAGGCAATGCTGTCCGAGGCTGTGTCTACATTCGATGCGGTCACTCCCCTATATCTCGAGGAAACTGAAGGTAGTCCGGGTTTTTACATGCCTAAAGAAAATCCATCAGCGGATCTTTTGGTAAAAGCCGGCGAGGCAGTCGCCCACCTATTTGAAAGCGCTGGCTACAAGACAATGGCTGTGGAACGTAGCCAGTGGCAACTTAAATCCAAGCGATAGAAACTCAGGGCGAGCGACCGGCCACTATCCCAGCCTGACATTCATTTATGTGGGGAGCGCTCGATGTCGGGGAGTGCATGGCCGATGTGCTGGCTGAACGGCTGCTATTGGCCGAAAGCGGCCAGCCATGACCGGCTACCTTCGACCCTTAGCTGACCGCCATATGCTATTTGGCCACCATTGGTTGCCTAATGCACTCGTAACGTCAGTGTTGAGACGGTACTGTATGCGCCGGATGAACTCAGAGGATCGGGTACGCATGAAGACAAAAACCATACCGGTAGGCCAACTCTTTATTGAAGGTCTCGGAGATACAGATAATGCGCATGAGTACGTTTACGAATTGATGCCTCTAATTGGAGAGGTTGTCATCTGGTTTAATACTCTTGAGGCGGGCATCAATAATATCTTATGCGGGTTCATATCAGACCGAACAGATCAAAAAGGTCTCTTGGTCGTGGCTAATATGATGTATGCCACGAAGTTAGATTTGTTCGAGCGATTCACCTCTGAATTCCTCCGTGACAAAGGCGATCAACCTGTCTGGTTGTCCCAGCTCCTATCAGATCTTCGGGAATGTGGAAGCCTTCGTAACAAAGTTGTTCATGCGAATTGGATGCACACCGATGAGGATGGGTACACCCAAGTCAAAATTAAATTCAGCAAGAGAGGGCTTGAGCATGAACTTGTCCAGTTCTCTAAAAGTTCGCTTGAACTCATCATCGATAAAATTGAGGCTACGAGAAACCAATTGGACTACCTCAGTATGGAATTTTTAGCCTGCTGATGTGCAGTGGGAGCGAGTCAAGCTGACAACTGGAGAGAACTCATTCAAGGAAGTTCCTTGGGTAGTGATCTCGGCAGCAAGCTACTGCTTCCGGCCGGGAGGAGCCTCTGGCGACCGGCCGCTATCAACCCAAAGCAGACGGCCGGGAAAGGCAGGAATTGGCTACCTGCTGTATCTCGCCGAAGGCTGAAATCCGCGAATTTAAGCCGATCGAGGACGCGGATTTTGCTGGTCAATTCCAGTGCTAATGCTTGGTCAGCACGAACGTATTTGACTGATCAATGGCAATGCAAGCGAGTGATCGAGTGGGATGCTTTATCTTATAGGGGTACGGAGCGAGGAGACCCGAGCTGGTCACATGTAAATGCCGTATTCAATCCTGAGCAATAAGTCGCGAACTTCGGGGTAGCCACGAGGTTCGGCCAGCAGGCCGCAAGGGCTGCGTCGGTTGAGTGCAAGTGCTGGGGAAACAAGCCACCTTTGCGCGCTTGGACGATTTCCCAAGGTGTGAGTCGCTTGCATCAAGATTTGTTCTTGCCTGAGTTCGTAGCCACGATATGCAGAGCTCCAGAACGCTAGCGGGCGTGCAATGGCCAATCCCAAGATCGCAATCTTACACATGTCGTTCCACCTTCTGCGTGTCTAAAGCCTGCTTGTGGCTACTCAAGCTGGCTAGCCTACAGCACGTCTCCGTGGTGGAGGGGATCCGTAAGATTGGAGCCGTCAAGCACTGTAGACAAGTATGCTCTGGAAACGGGGTATCGGTCTCGATTTTCCAGGCAAGACGAGAGCATGGGGACCATAGCGTACAGCGCGGCCATTGTGACCGGACCGCGCCGCATTAGAACGATGGCCTCGCACGCTGAACGTAACATGCTTATCAGCCGAGAATCGCGGGTCGTCCAGTCAACGCGGTGCTTGTCCACGTGAACAGGTTTGACGAAGGTTGGCCCTTCGGCCTTCAGCCATGCTTTGTCGTTTCTATAAAGCCAGGCATACAGAGAAGGAATTATGTTCCTCAAAGCCTGGACTCCCAGTTCAGGATGCAAACCATGCAGGTGTTGCCACTGCGCTCTGTGGTCCGCTATCTCGCGGCCTTGCCTAGCTTCAATAGCCTGGTCGTTGGTAGTTGGATGAGCACGCAACAGCTTATTGATCGTCGAGACGGTGATCTGAAATTCCACACAAAGCTCCAGTTTCGAAACGCCTTTGCCCAGTTTTAATAGCAAATTTTCTTTGAGCTGGCCTTTGAGTCGTTTGGGCCTTGGAGTGTTTTTGGTTGGAGCCGCAGCGCTTGCAAGCGAGACTCGCCCATATGGCGCCCGCGATGGAGTACTTTCGGCTTGCCGGCCTAATCGCGCTACTTCAGCGTTGTAGGCCTCCAGAAAAGAGTTTAGGTCACCAAATAGCCAATCAATCAGCACCAGATGCTTCAGAGGATGGATGCTTCTGCGGAGAGGACGGATAAGCTGTTTCACAAATGATTCGGCGCTTTCATCGACTGCCGGCAGTGATTCAAACAGATGAAAGCGCCGAAGCGGCTCGAGGCGGTCGAGCAGTGACGCGGGTTTGCGCCCTTGAAGTAATGCGCTTCGATAGGCCGCAGCCACGGCGCAAGAGTCGAAAAATCTTACTCGGCCGATAGATGCAAGATCGATGACATTATTTGCCAAGGCCAGAAAAGCCGGGCGTGACCAAAGTTCCTGAGAAGAGGCCTGTTGGATCAAGGAGTCCTCGGTAGGCAGTGACCACTCAAATCGGCCCGACCACCGTCTACTGTTGGTTGATGCTAGAAGCCAGGCTTTGTGACTTGGACAGATCAGTACCCCTGGATATTGGTGAGGGAGGTGCCAATATGCTACGCCATGGGCGTTCACATCGTCGCGCATACAGTCTGGACACGCTTTCAACGGGTGTTCAGCGCCAAAGCCGCTTGACACCAAGCCAAGTCGATATTTTAGTGAATCAATGCGACTGCCTTTTATAGTTTTTATTGCATCTTCAATTTTAATTGAAGTTTGAAACGGAACGAACACTGAGAATATTGTGTGATATAGCAGAATCGATTCTGCGCTTCCCCAGTAGTGAAATCCAGTTTGCTCTAACGCCGCTATTCCGCAGGGAATATCGTGCTTTATGAATTTCTCAGATACGCCCAGCACCGCAGTCGATGTAGTTTTATGGTCTAGGTTACCCATGACCATATGCTGTCGACTGCACAAGCTGAACAATGTTTCGTCGGGTAGCCAGTCCAGCCGAGGGAATGGCCCTGTAGCCCATGCCTGACCTGTAGTGGTGCTCATGGGACCTCCGAGCTGTTTTAGAGGGCATCAGTATAGGAGCACCGCTACCGATTCTTCGGACCGGTTTGGTCTAAGCAGAGTAACGATTATTCGAACACCTTAGGTCCCATAACTGGAAGGATCTACCACCAAATTTTAATTACCTAACCATCTATAGGTGCCGGCTCTTGGCCCTCCAAGCACCGGATGCACTGAAATATCACTGAGAAGTCACTGAAATATCACTGACGGTTCAAACACTTAGCTGTCCTATTCCAGTTGTCAAACGCCGTTTTTCGGCGGTACCATGCAGCGTTAATTAACGGTTGCTATAGGCATCACTTAAAGCTGAATATGCATCGCCAACAGTCGATGAAAATTCTGCCTGATAGACATAGAAGTTGCTGCCGAAATGCAGCTAGCGGAAAAAAGATAGTTTGCTGGCCTATTACTGAGGCCTGAGGAAAACAGCATGGAATCTGGATAAAAAACCCAGGAGCCCAGACAGACAAAAGCCCAAGTGTGACCTTGGGCTTTTGAGGATAAGTCAGCTTTCGACTCCTGACCAATCCATTGTCTATCCCCTCGCGTAGGGCGTCAAGCCCTGCACGGCTCCGCTCGTCTCGAGAAAAGTATGCTGCGCGTGGTGTGGCCATCGCCGTGCCCGCGCTATTGGATGGCTTATTCATCCGATGCAGGTCGACTGCTATACGTCGCCGGCTAAGGACTGAATGAACGATGGATAACATTAGTGAATTTAAAAAATTCGTTACTCCGCATAATAAAACGACAGGGCCGCTTCAAGTGGGGAGATAATTATTTAGCCGGAATTTATGCAGTCCCTGGTGAGGCCCCCAAGTGCTCTCGTATCTGCCGCCTTAATAGTAGAAAGCTTGGACGAGCACTGCATCTTCTTTCTACCCCTGAAAGAATCTTCGCGCAATTGGCTCTTTATAATCCTGACGTGTTCGAGTTACATGAGCAGAAAATGCTCAGCCCAATTCCACAAGCTCATCCACTTCAAGGGAACCCCTTAGCTGCTGGTCTGAAACTTCTGCCGGTGAAGGGAACATCATTGGTGGCAGAGGAAATCGGTCTTAAGCACGCTACTGTGGTCGTTACCTACGGTGATGGTGAGAGGCAGAGGGTTCCACACCCCTACTTGGGCGATCTGCTTCTCTATATCCAGCCGCAAGGCTCGGCGCCCTATGTCGTGAACTGGACTGTAAAGTTGAGTGCGATGGATTTTGATGAGGTCGCTCGGGGAAGCTTGAAGAGCCTGGCGAAACAGAAAGAAAACCGCGAGAAAGCTCGTTTGCGGCATGCATTGGAAGAGCTGTACTACCACAGTGCAGGCATCAAGACTGTAAGGGTTTCCAGGGATCTGCTGGATCCAGTCTTAGTGGCCAACTTGGATCTTCTGTATGGCTACCATGATCGCGAGATCAGCCTCGAATCAAATCTTCTCGAAGATTTTTCACACGCCATCGGAGACTGTGTCACTCATGGGAGACCAGTAGCGTCCGTTGCCTTGAAGTACGGAAAGCGATGGGGGCGGCGTGATCTGTTTCTGACAAAGATCTACAAAGACATCTGGGAGCGAAAGCTCCCGGTCAGTTTGTTTGACCCAATTCTCATCGATCATCCATTGGTGACGGACGCGCCTGATGTTCTTCAAGTCTATAGCTCGCTTTTTGCCGGACTGCCCAAATGATCACTGGTTCTAGGCTGAAAGCCCCTGAGGGATTCAAAGGGCTGACGAAGGATGTTGAATACTATTTCCTTGCCAGCGATGGCAGGGCAAACAGGGCACGCCTTGTGTTTTTTGATGATGAAGGTACCACTGCGAGTTTGCTAACCCTCTCCCGGCCTGAATTTGATCTGGCCCTGACCAATGGTGATCTCGTGGAGTGTGGTAGTGATGCCACACCCCCTTGGTTAAAGTCCACCAAGGGTATTTCTGTGAATCAATTGGAAAAAGATCGGGTAAGGCCAACGAAAAGCTACGATGAAATGGTTAACAAGCGTTACCTCGCCATAGCAGATTTGGTAGATGACGCTGAGGATATCCTCTCAAGCGACAATCCCGAGTCGATCATCAACGCCCATGCTGCCAATCAGTCACCTTCTCAGAATGCAGTCCGGTTGAGGTTTTGGTTTTTTAGCTATCTGGTGTTCGGCCGCTCGAAGTGGGCGCTTATGCCCAAGTTTGACCGCTGCGGGAGAGGCAAAAGGGAACAGGCCGTAGGCGGGAAAATGTTGGGAAGGCCCCCTAAGTCAGGACGCAAGTCCCGGTTTCCCGCTACCCCCGAAATGCAGGCTTCTATCTTGGATGGGTTCATCAAATACAATGATAAAACCAAATCCGACGCTGAGATCTTTGGTGCCGTGCTGGTAGGCGAATTCGGTTGTGTACCTTTTACGACGTCACGTGGGAATAAGAAGTTCTATCATCCCGAAGGTAATCCATTCCCCACAAAAGGACAGTACGATTACTACCTTGGTCAGGCGATAAGTACTAAGGCGTATAGGAAGGCACGTAGGGGGCCTAGTGGAGCTCGAGCTAAGTCCGGGTTTGTTGGAAGCTTTGCTCATGATCTGGTGAATGTGAACCAACTTGTGGAGTTTGACGGCTATAACCCAAAAGGTAAGGTATCTGGCTTACTCGAAGGGTCGGCAATGGATTCGGCCTGTGTGGTTCGAGGGGCGTGTGGTCAGTCTGGAGCTGTAGTCGGGTTGGGGTTCTCCGAAAACAAAGAGAACATGGAAGCTTATCGCATGGCCCTTTTTTCGACGGCCATTAGTAAGGTCAAATTTGCGTCGTTGTTCGGCCTGACGATCAGGGAAGAGGATTGGCCCACTTACGGTTTGCCGCAAAACATCGTCTTCGACCGTGGGCCAGGCTCTACCATGGGCGTACCGACTCGCTCAGAAGCAATGGCCCGTGGCGAAATGATGAGTTGGTTATCTAGGCTTGAGCTAACTCCTACCCACTCGGGTCAGTCGAAAGCAACGGTTGAGTCGTCACACCCTCGAACCAAGTCTGATAATGATCAGCCAACACACTTTCATAGCTCGCTCAACTTTGTGGAGGTATGCAAGCGGCATATTCTGCAAGCTATTTATGATAACCATGCTTCAGATGCTGAAGGGAAGATGACACCTGAGATGTTGGAGGTGGGCTTTAGCCCCACCCCACATAACGTTTACAAGTTCTACAGTGATCTTGGTTACGATTCCGGCACGGAGGTAACGTTTGACTACGCAGTGAGGGAATTCCTGACACCTCATCCGGCGCACATCAAAAGGAGCGGCGTCTACTTTTATGGTCGTAAGTACAACTCTTCGAAGCTTATTGACACCGAAGTTTTTGACCGGATCGCGCTCAATGGCCAGGTAAGAGTCACAGCTTATGTGATGACCATGTGTGTTAGACATATTTGGATCGAATTAGAAGGTGTTTTGTACGAGTTGGACTTTGTAAAGCCAGCGAGCGTCCATCCCAGCAGCGTCGATATTTCGCTGTCGGATCTCCAAGTGCTTAATGAGAACCGGCTGCGCGGAAAGGCGCAGCTTCGTGAAGAGCAGCCTGCGATTCTTCAGGATCGCAATGCCCAATTTCTTCACGCCACAGGCAAAGCCTGGGACAGTGGCACCCGCAAGCTTGGGCGTCCTGCGAAGAGCGGAGCGGCTGAGCGTGATGCCGCTGACCAGAAGCGGTTGATGGGGAAAGGCCATGACTAAAATCTTTTCAACACGCTTTGACGGGCTGGATACGCTAGCGGATATCCGGCGGTTGACTACAGTGCATCCTGATCCCGTGACCGGGCTTGAGGATTTGAGCCCTGCATTGGCTGCTGAGCGTTTGGAAAAGGGCCTGAAAACGATTTTCCTCCCCAACCAGTTTTCTTTGAATTTCATCAAAGACAGCTTTGATCGTGCACGCAGCTTTTCGGACGAGAGTTTCTCCAGTGACCAGCAATATCAGAGGCGTCTTTATAATCCCCCTGAGGATGAGGCGTTTCCTATATGTCTCACTGGCCTTGCTGGCGTTGGGAAGAGCCAAACTATCAGTGCGCTGATGAAGGTGATGCCGGGACCTGCAACCTATGCATCAGCTCATTACCATGAACCCCATATTTTAATCTCGCATTGGTACGCCAGCGCTAGGGGGAAGGCTGGCGGCAGGCAGTTGTTGGATGACTTCCTAAGCGGCGGCGCGACAGGAGTTCGGGCGAACGCATCGAAATTGCTGACCGAATGCCGGCGTAGGATCAATCGTGATGGTATATCACTAATAATGCTCGAAGAGATGCAGCATCAGAGCACTGGTCAAGGCGTAGCGCGGGTGACGGATATACTCCTCACAATGGCTGGGCTCGGGGTCCCGATGATTTATGTGGCTAACTACAGCTTGGGTCACAAATTGCTGAAAAGGAACAGTGAGGACAAACAACGGCTTCTTTCCGAACCGCGCGTCATGCTGCCGGACCATCCTGACTCCAAGGCCTGGGAGGAATATGTTTTAGAGTGCATCCGAGTGAGCGGACGGCGTGTTTCTGCAGAGCCAGCTGCGCTTGTACATGAGCTGTATCGCTGGACGTTCGGTATAAAGCGTCTGGCTGTTCAATTGATCAAGGTGGCATATCTTGAAGCCCGTGCGGCACGTCGCCATACGATTACTTTGGAAGACGTCAATAATGCATACCTGTCAGCCGCTTATTCCAGTAGTAGGATCGACGTCGAGGACCTAATTAGCCTCAGTGTTAATAAGAGCAATGTCAGGGGCAGGCTTGACCTTCGTTGTCCGTTTCCGGTGCCGATGCCGTCAAACGTCTTAGCCTTCACCAAGGATGATCGTGCTTTACGGGTGAGCGAGAAGGTTTTTGTTTCATCCCTTACGGCCGAGGAGCGCAAGACTTTTGAGCAGCTCCATCCATCGGGTTCACCTTCCAACCGATCCTCGAAGCCCGAGCGTGAGAAAAAACCGACCTTACCCAAACAAACTCGGGAGGGTTTGGAGGATGCATACAGCAGACTGCTGTTCGAATCCGAAGAGTCGCCTAAGCCGCGAGGGCCATCAAAGTAAGCGCTATGAAAGCACTCACGCATACTGCTGAGCTGCTTCCATTTTTATCTCTAAGGTGTTGCGTGCAACAACGCAGGCAAAACCTGCGAGGCCGAGCCCATCAGCATCAACTCGTTTGGGGACCCTAGGCAAACGTCTACGATGTTGACATGGATGACTGTCGCGCCAGATGCCAATGCGATTTCAGGAATATCCGCCGCAGGTCTGACGAATCCTGACGTGCCAACGGAGATCAGGACGTCGCAATTTTTGACGTTGGTCATTGCTACTTTCCAAGCTCCAGCAGGCAGGTCCTCTCCAAACCATACAACACCAGGTCGGAGTTTCCCACTGCACCTTGTGCACCGGGGCGGCTCTACCCATTGTCCTTCTGCGGGAGTCTGAAATTGATCAGTCGTGAGTACAGCCGGACGTTTGCAGGCAAAGCAGATTGGTTTGATCAAGCCTCCATGCAAATGCACGACGTCCTGGGACCCCGCGCGTTCGTGCAGGTCATCAATATTCTGAGTGATAATCGAAACCTGCTTGCCGGTGCTCGCCAGTCGGCCAATCGAAAGATGAGCAGCGTTTGGTTGGGCTTGGCCAGCTTGGGAGCGCCGCCACAGATACCACCCCCAAACCAGTTGAGGGTTCTCTCGAAATGCCTTTGCCGTTTCCAGCCTCTCGGGATCGTGTTTCTCCCACAGGCCTGTGAGCTTGTCGCGAAATGTTGGAATTCCACTTTCCGCTGAGATGCCGGCGCCGGTGAAAAATACGACCTTTCGAGCGGCTGTCAGGGCTTCGATGGCCCTATCCAAATCGTTCATTTGGGGCTTTGGGTATCTGCTGCGACAGAGATTGGGGAGTGATGGCTGTTCTCGATGGAAGAGCTGAACACTGGCCCCATTGGCGATATTGAAGGGTCTGAACCTTCTTCAATACGTCCCGCCAGCAGCACTTGGAACGGCTCTGGATAGTGACGCAGGAGAAATTTGGCGTCTCGGCGTATTCGTTCTGGTAACGAGGAATCTCGGGATAGCTCGAGCAGAAACTCTCCCGTTTGGATGACAGCCCGGGTACGTTCATTCGGCATGGTCATATTGAGGCCCTCAAAGTCATTGCACAGGAGTACGTGGGTACTCATTCTCGGCAATCTTCAGTTTAGCTCTGTTGAGCTGGCCTAAGGGAGAAACACGCCGATCTGCATTTTCGGCGGCTCTATGTGCTCCTGCACTTCTTAGGCCACGACTAGCGGAGTCGGCCGGGCACTGTATGACGTGTTGCTGACGACATTGAAGACGCTAGGTTTTCACGCAGCTTATGCCGGGAGCGCGTTACCGAACGACGGCAGCGTAGGGTTGCACGAAGCACTTGGCTTCGCTTATATCGGTTCGTATCCAGAGGGGGATTCAAGCATGACGCGTGGCGGGACGCTGGTTATTGACGCATTGCACTGGATGTAACGAATCCACCAATAGCGCCCGTGCCGTTCAGTGAGATCAGTACACAGATTCGGGGCACTACAGATCATGAAAATAGCTGATCTCGGGCTTTGGGCTCATGTAAGCGTGCTGCTGAGCCCAGTCAATGCTGGAAGGCGACCTACCAGCAAGCAGCGGGTATAGCCATGATGCCTTACTGCAATGCTTGAAACCAAGATAGTAGCTGGGGTGGTGGTCCCACATCATTGAATTATCAATCGGCGCTGTGCAGTTGTATTCGCTGAATTGCAAGTTTCTATTCTCATTCAGAAAATTGACGAAATTTGCTAGGTTTCCATGGCCACCAGCACCCATATGACCGTTTAAATAAAATCTACTGCTATATCCGGAGGCAATGTTTAGTTTGTCGTTCTTGCATCTGAACATCAGCAAGGTACCGTCATGTGGGCCTGGATTGCCTTCGGAATCCTCAGCGGTGCAGAGCCGGACCAGCTTGATGCTGACACCGCTACCGCTGATAGCTGGCTCGAAAAACTCGTGATAGTCCCCGCCAATTTCTGGATATGGAAACATGGAGCTACAGCCGTTTATTAGCCACTCCAGACTGCAACTGAAGCGGTCAGCAATACGCTTGGCTAAATCAAAGGGTAGCGCTTCACGACCGTCGATGCAGTTCATCAAAATTGCAGGCGACGGTTCCCCTAAAGCCAAGGCTAGGTGAGGCAAGTCGCTGCGCTCGCCCCAGGAAAAAACGTCGTCTTCGCGCAAGCGCGTAAATAGCTTTTGCAAACGCTGGCCAGTAGAGCGCTGCCAAGATTCACACAAGGACGCGTTCTCAGGCTGGGGTGCTTTGAGAGATTCGAGATAACGCGCTAGGCCAAACCGGGTTTCCCCTTCTAGTGATCGTTCATGCTTGGCAGCTGCCTGTAGCAGCAGCTGGTGCAAGTTATCAGGAAAGTCGCGAACGCTTAATCTGGCCATGCAACATACTCGCTATCATTTTGAGGGCATTTTGCCTATAGGTCGGCATAATAGCGGCATAATAGCGGCAAAATGACGGCGCGCGCTACGTGTTAAGGGTTCATTTGGATAATCACCTTGCTAAGGCCGAGCAGCAGATTTAGTAGAGGGCTGGCTTGCATCCGTCTTCATGTTGTTGGGGCCTATGCCAAATTGACCCGCTTCCAGGCACTAGGCTGCCTCGCCTGAAAATTGGTGCAGAGCTTGAAACCGCAATGTTTACCAGTCAGGTCAGATTTAGGGTCAATGGGGGTAAGCGCCAATACGTAGACGCGAGCGGGTCTCAATGGCATTGAAGCTACTCACGGTTAGCGTGATCAATATTTGACCAATGTCAGATATAGATTCATACTTCTGACATTAAAGTCGTGAGAGCTGCTTAATCTATGAAGACGCTTCCTGAATCGATCCTGGAACACAGCCGGCGTTTGCCTGAGGGTGGCTTAGTAAGTCCTAAGGAATTTTTGCATCTAGGCAGCCGGGCCGCAGTAGATCAGGCCCTTTCACGACTGGCGAAGGGCGGGCAACTCATCCGTGCGGCTCGTGGGCTCTACCTAGCCTCTATTACTGATCAGGGCAAACAAGCAATGCCATCGCTGGATAAGGTTGTCAGCGGCCTCGCTTCGAAGAATCAAGAACAGATCGCCTTTGATGGACTGCGTTCTGCAGAAATATTGGGCCTGTCGGCGCAAGTTCCGGATGGGCAGGTGTTTCTCACCACGGGGCGCACTCGGTCTCTTACAGTAGGTGGCGTAACGGCCGAGATTAGGCACGCCCCTCGCTGGATGCTCGCGCTTAGCTCCACGACCGCAGGTGCTGCAATTCGAGCCTTGGCTTGGTTGGGAGAGCGGCGTATAGGTGAGGTGATGGAAACGCTGCGTAAACAGCTGACTCCCATCGACTGGCAGGCGTTGAGCTCGGTGCGGTCGCTACTGCCATCCTGGATGGCTCTTGCAATCGGTCGAGAGGTGGGGTGACAGATTGCAGCTCGGCGGAATCTCGGGAGGGGCCATTTAAGACCACTCCAACATGAACTAGGCTACGCCGCAATGCCAGAGGCCCGGCTCCAAAGGATTAGCACGTGTGTGCACAGATGTTGAGTTGGGAATGGAGTTCCTAATGATGAAAACTAAAATGCGAGACAAGTTATTGGAAATTATGTAGTGCGACAGGGTTGTCGAAGACCTACATATTTCTATAAATCAATAACTTAGAAGGTGGTTATTATGGCTAATGGAAAAATTCTACGTCAGTTGTTCCGGGCAGGTACTGCTGGCGATGCCGATGCGTTTCGTCTTGCCTCTAAAGCGGTCATCGAGGAGGAGCGGCAGAAGCAGCATCATCTTCTGGCCAACGATCTCGAGCAGATCCTCTACGGCAGCGATTTGAATCTCAACGCTTCCAATACGCCCCGAGTTCACTACGACGTTCCCGTAGACAAGGAGCGCGGTCTACCGCTGCTTGATATAAGAACTCCAAAACGGTCCCTTGATGAAGTGATACTTCCCCCTAGCAGTTCAGCTGCATTGGAGGAGATCCTTGAGGAGAACCGGCGGGCTGATGTGCTGCGCAGCTACGGGATGAAACCCGCTGGCAAGGTGATTTTCTTCGGCCCACCCGGCTGCGGAAAGACGCTGGCTGCAGAGGTCGTGGCCTTCGAGCTTGATCGACCTTTAGCTATCGTCCGCTTGGATGCATTAATGTCCTCGTTCTTGGGCGAAACGGCAGCCAACCTTCGCAAGGTCTTCGATTTTATTGCCCAGCATCCGTTTGTTGTTCTCTTTGATGAGTTCGATGCCATCGGTAAAGAGCGTGGTGATGGTAGCGATCATGGCGAGCTTAGACGAGTTGTGAACGCCGTCCTTCAAATGATGGACTCATACGAAGGTAGCAGTTTGATCCTGGCGGCTACCAACCATGAGAAAATTTTAGATTCCGCCATTTGGCGACGATTCGATGAGTCGATTGAGTTCCCACTGCCGGATGAAAAGCAGCTGAAGGAAATTTTGTCGCTGAAGCTACGAGGAATACGTCGTCAATTCGAGATTGACGACAAAGAGATATTGAAGGAGTTTAAAGGTAAGAGCGGCGCAGATATTGAGCGCGTTATTCGCCGCGCCGCCAAGCGGATGATCCTGCGAGAGCAAGAGTTTCTGACCATCAAGGAGCTTAAAAGCGCTCTTTTGCGGGAGGACCTCAGAAAGTCCTAAAACATAGATTTTCAAGGAAGAATCCGTGGCAACCTACAAGCACCTGAGCATTACACGTGAAGTTCTGGATAACTCGCGTCGAACCAAAAGCCCCCCTCACTTCGTAACCCGTGAAGATCGGCTTGGTCACGGCCAAAAGCTCAACGGTTACTTCGCCACAGCGGAAGGTCTGGCCAAGAAGCAAATCGGCTCTTCAGAAAAATCTCCTTACGTTCTGAAGCTGGAGTATGAGGGCGCATTGACCTTCGCCAACCTGAATACGCATGGGTTGGAGTTTATCAGCCAAGAAGGCAAGCAACTTTGCGTAGTGTTCGCGAGCGAAGAGGGTTTGGCCAAATTTACTGCCCATCTGCAAAGGCTGGGTGTCATGGACGCTAATTTGACCCATCGCCAGATTCTCGAGGCTATTGCCGGTGTAGATGCCTGGTCCGCAGAAGATCGGAAGAGTTGGGCTCTTAAGAATATAGGGTTGCCAGACAGCCCCACTTTCAAGCTCGATGTCGAACTTTGGCCTGTTCAGGTTGCGCATCACCCAAGCCGTGTTCAGCTCTCGACCTCTTTTGAGACCTGGCTAGCCGCCGAGCACATCAAGAGGCTCGACAGAATCAATCTGGACAGCCTGCTCATGTACCGGGTCGAGGTCACCCCCGAGCAAGCACAGTTGCTGCTCAACCAGCGCGACGTTCGTCTGGTGGATCTCATCCCAGCCACTGGCATTAGCATTCAACAGCTGAACCGAGACATCAATGAGTTGCCTCTCAACATCCCGCCACCTCCTAATGACGCAGCCCGCGTTTGCATTCTAGACAGCGGCATTAACGGGAATCATCCCCTCCTGAAGCCTGCAATGGCTGAGAGCGCCTCGTTTGTCGATGAGGAGGGGGATGCAGATGAAGCGGGGCACGGCACCGCTGTGGCCGGTGTTGCCCTGTATGGCGACGTCGAGGGTTGTAACAATTCGAATTTCTGGAAGCCGGAGTTCTGGCTCTTCAATGGAAAAGTGATGAAGAAATGTCCGCATACAGGTAATGCGGTCTACGACGAACTCACACTCGAGGTATCGCTGACGAAGGCTGTAGAGCATTTCGTCGAACTCGGCTGCCGGATCTTCAACCTCTCGCTGGGCAACAATAATGCTCCCTACGATGGTGCGCATGTCAGAGGGCTAGCCTATATCCTGGATGTACTTTCCCGGCGGTACAACATCTTGTTCGTAGTCTCCACGGGCAATTTCTGTGGCTCAGAAAGCCCGCCAGTCCCAGTCAACAGTTGGCGTGACGAGTACCCGGAATACCTAATCGCTGCCCAGAGCTCCATCATCGACCCTGCACCTGCAATGATGGTGTTGACGGTGGGGAGCATCTCCCGACACAACTCTACGATTGATAGCCAGAAGTATCCGGAGATTTACCACCTTTCACCTGCATCGGAAAACCAACCATCTCCCTTCACTCGGCACGGCCCGTCGGTAAAAGGGGCGATCAAGCCCGAGCTCGTTGCGGCTGGCGGCAATCTCGCCAGCCCTATGAGGCAAGCAAACGCGCAATGGGCGCCACACATGCGCGGATTGGGTGTGTTAACGCTTAATCATCAGTGGAGAGGGAATACCGTCTTCAAGGAAATCAGCGGGACGAGCTTGGCGGCACCGTACATCACTCACCTAGCCGGGCGTTTGCTGAATGCGTACCCGACGGCATCTGCGAACATGCTTCGTGCAATGCTGGTCAATCATGCTTATCTGCCGAATGCGGTCACCTCGACATTTTCCAAGGAGTTCAGGAAGAGCTACAAGACGTCGAAGGCCACTTGGAACCGAGACGTTGAAAGGGATGTTGCTGGCTACGGAGTGGTGAGTGAATCTGATCTTTTCAGGTCTTCCGATAACGTTGTGGTGTTGATGTCGGAGGAAACCATCGAGAACGACGGATGCCAATTCTTTGAACTGCCATTGCCAGAGGACTATTTGCGCTCCGCTCGAGGGACGCGAGAGCTCTCAATAACACTGGCTTACTCGCCAGTAGTCCGGACTACCCGGATTGAATATCTGGCTACCCAGATCTATTACCGCTTGGTCACGGGCACCTCGCTGGCGGAGGTACAGAAACACTTTAGCCAGGAGATGAAAAAGACGACGGAAGTACTCAAAGAGGCTAGGGACAACAATCGCGACATTCCCGCCCAAATGAGGAACCACGGCACGGTTCAGTCTTCTCGCTGGACGTTCAAACAAGGGAAACCCGGAGAGAAGTGGTTTGTGGTCGTGGTCAGGCAGGATCGTGACTGGAATCCCTCGGCCGCAGAAAAGGAACAGTATTCTCTGGTGGTTACGGTGGCCGACCGCGACAACGAGCGGGCTCAACTCTACACCCAAATCCAGACCCGGATAAATGAGCAGGCTGTGGTCAGGGAGCAGCAAAAGGCCAAGATGACTGCTGTCCGATTGCAGAATTGAGAGTGATCGACATTCGCTAGTAGGTATCCCTAAGCCTTCGGGGTAATGCGATCTTCGACACATTCGTACGGCGAGTTCACCAATATCCATCGTTCAGTACCTGCACAGGAGCAATACTCAATATGGAAGGCGAGATGAATGAATTGGAACTGAGGCCTCGGGTGTTCGTCTCCGACCTCATCCAGCTCGGCGATATTGTACTGACAACCACGCCCGAACCCATGAGCAAAACGATCCGTAAGGCCATCGGCGCGGACATCTCTCACGCTATGATTTGTGTGGGGAAGTCGAGTGTGATCGATTCTACTGGTGACGGTGTTCACGCACGCAATCTCAAGCGGCTGATACTTGAACCAGGCTGCGCTGGACACGTTCTTCGGCCGGTTGTGCCCCTGACTACTGACCAACTGCACTCTGTTATCACCTTCGCCAGAGCTGCGGTTGGTACTCGATACACCAAGATCGGCGCCGCCAAGAGCGTGTTGGCTGGTTTTGTGGCCGGTCGGAGGCAGTTCTGCTCGCGATTGGTCGCACAGGCTTATCATAGGGCCGGTGCAAACCTAGTACCGGATGCTGACTTTTGCCATCCAGGGGAGTTACTGAATAGCGTCGCGCTTTTTGAGGTTCCTAATGTGCTCAGAGATCTCAATGCGGAAGAAGAGGCTCGCTGGCGTGAAGGTATTGACCACGTTCAGGCTATGCGGGATTCAACCAATGCCTTGCTTCGGGAAGCCCGAAAGCTGTGCTCTGAGATTGAATCACTCAACGACATTGATGCATACCTAGTGGACCATCAGGAGGCAGATGATCACCTAGTAAAAGCTCTGAGAACTTCAAGGTATCTGGAACTGTGGAAGGATGAGTTTGAAAGGAATGCTTGGCAGTATCACGTCGCCTTCATGGAGGGTTCCGAAAGCTCGGCGGAGCACAAGCAGAGATACTGTGAAGAGCTGCTGGCAAGCGAGAAGTTAGGGCAAAACCGTTTTGTCCTGAACCATGCGGGCTACGTGACCGTGAACGCGTTGCATCCGCGCCAATATTTCGCTCTGAAGATAGAGCTGTACGAGCTTTTGACACAGCTACATGCTCGTCGCATTAGGGCGGCAACTACTTGGCTTGAGCGTAAGGGGCTGCTTGAGCCGGAGCCTCGCACGCTGCTTCGTCCGCACACGCCGGAATGGTTCGCTTCGCTGCGCGAGTGGGACCCAAAGCAGGCTGCGATGACGGAAGCGGCCATCCGGGTAGCCGAAAGTTTTGATGTGTGCACTGTCTGTGCAGACGAGCCAGTCTGCGATTATGTCCTCTTGAGTGCTCCACCGGCTGGACCTGGGACGTGTCGACTGTGCGACGACTGCTTCCGCATCCGCTCCATTGACGAACCAATGAAGACTTTCTAGCCGTGGAGTATTTTCATGTCAGCACGTGAGTCAGTTTCAATCAGCACCAACAGAAGATACTAAAACAAGCTCAAGAGCGGAAATATGGAAATTTTTAGCGTGATAGCCGGTACTTTCAGTAGAGTTTTCGGAAAAATAGCTACACCTTACATAAAGAGCATTTGGTATCGAATCAGAGGCAAAAAATTTTGTAAGCGAGGTAAGCCTAAATACGATGGTGTTATATCCTCCATCGCAAACTACAAAAAGCTTTCAAATTTCATAGCTAGCAACGATGAAGGCATCGTGTTCCTTGACCTCACGTTGGATGAAAACAGTTTTCGAGGCGACACTGAAAGTACAGCCCCTTACTTTGTAGCTTTTGAGGATTGCTTTGAAGAACTTGAGGAAGGCGAAAACCCTTCAATTTTCAAATGCACCGGAACACAGTTTAACGTCCACATATCCCACGTAGAAGGAAGCTGTTTTTTTTACTCGCAACGAGGGTTTATAAGGCTGCGAGGTTACTTCGTGATAACAGGCTACTCCGGGCCTTATCAAGGCCTAATGGATTGCAACCTTAGAGGCGTAAGACACGAAGATATAAAAGTGTAGTTTGAATAAGCAGTCATTACCAACTACCCTTTGCCATTTAACCAGTGCTGAAAGCGTGGGCAGGTAGCCGACTGGACGGGTTCGTAGTCCCTGCCGGGGCGCTTAGCCCTTTCTACCTCCCAAGCCTGTGGCTGCTGGTGTCGAATTGACCCAGCTGCCGATTGCACGCAAAGCCAGTACCAGTCGGGAAAATCCAGCACTTGTAACGGGTTCATAGGGGAGACCTTGGGGCATCAATTTTTCAGGAATTGGGTCAATCCTATACTGGCGGCAACAACTCTGTGTTCAGAGCGGACGTCGAGTCTTCAAGTTTGAATTTAGTCGGTCTATGATATGTAATATCCTTTTGATATCATGAAGGTGTTTTGTTAATATGCGATGATTTTGACATTGCCCAAGCTCAGGGAGGGGGTCTATGAAAGTGTTTTATGTAGGTCAGGACGCTAATAAACGTAAAGCCCTATTGAAACGAAAAGAAGATTTACTCCTTCTTGGGTTCGATAGATGGGATGATTACGATTACAAGACTCTATTTCCAGTCCAATGTTATATAAACGGTGAAAGCATACATACAGGGGGGATAAAAATCTTATTCAAAGGGGAAAAGGTTTCTTCTCGATACCTGGATAATTTGATCGCCAGCGGATGGAGCGGTGAATTTCCTGTTCCAGATGTTAGTTATGTTTCGGTACCCGGCAATACTACATTTTATGAGCAAATAGAAGCTCATCTTGGAAATGCATCAACCTTGGAGGTTGCACGAGCTCTTAATGATGCGAGTTTAAGGCGTTGGGTTGATCATGATTCCAGCTGCATTGAATTGACCGAGTCTGAGGGGTTTAGACATTCACTTCTGAGAGAGCGTGGTGCTCAAACGGCATATCACAGCGTTTGGAAAGTTTTAAGCGCGGAAGAGATGAATATGGCGGACATGCTATTTCATTTCATAGACTCTTGCGGAGATGGTCAAGTTCTAGACTTGGGTTTTGATTCAACTAATAGGATTTTACCACGCGATATTCACGTACTTATCGGTCCTAACGGAGTGGGTAAGTCTCAGGCGCTTATGCAAATGGTTGAGTACTGGTTGGATCTTAGTCGTGACGATGATGAAGAAGTTGGGTTTGAGGACTCCCCCAATATTAATCAGCTAGTAGTCGTCTCCTATAGCCCATTCGAGCGATTTCCTATCGATAGCGCCAATAGCGTCAAGAAATCAGGAAAACGACTGGATCTTGATGTATATAAATATTTTGGTTTACGTGGCTGGCAATCTGTCTACGACTCGACGGGTAAAAGCAAGAAAAAAATTAGGCTCTCGCATAGTCAACCGAAAATTAACGCAGCCCGTTCTTTGTTGGCATGTTTGGCCGATGATCAAACCTATGGCGCAATCAAGGATTGGTCAGCTAAACTAAGAACAATGGAAAATATTCTCAGTGCTGCAATCGATTTTGATTGTGCAGCGGTTGCTGTAAGACCAGATGCCAAACTGCAAAAGATATTTGACGAAAGCTCGCTGTTCTTTCTCGATAAGGAGATTCACGACGATGATGTAGTCGTGAGGTTAACCATGGAGAGGGGCAGTGCGGGCACTGAGATGGTACTTGTTCCTATTGCTAGTGACCGAATAGATGCGCTCGATGTTGATGTGCTTTCGCAGGAAATAATTGCAAATAAGGGTATTTATTTCCTAAAAAATGGCCGAGTGATCGAGCTTAGTTCGGGGCAGCGTTTATTTTCTTACGTGGTTATCAATATATTGGGTGCGATTCGTCGAAATAGTTTGGTTCTGATTGATGAGCCTGAACTGTTCTTGCATCCTACCTTGGAGATTACATTTTTATCAATGTTGAAAGAGGTTCTTCAGAACTATCGTTCTAAGGCTCTGCTTGCTACTCACTCGCTCGTTACTGTTAGGGAGCTGCGTTCACGTTTTTGAGAAAGAGGATGGTCAGGTCTTTATTAACCATCCTCCGTTTGAAACCTTCGGTGGAGATATTCAGCGTATATCTTCCTATGTGTTTGGAGATAAGTCTGTATCGAAACCATTTGAAGCATGGATTCGACAATGTTTGAAAGAATTCGGTAGTGCTGAAAGCTTGATTGAGGCACTAGGGGACGACATAAACGAAGAGATGATTATTCAGATCAGTGCTATGGGGGCTGGTAAATGGTAAGCCGTCTTCCTCGCCCAGATTTTGATGATGTAAAATTAATTCACGACGTGGTCGAGCAGCGTCTGCGAGGGGTCAATGGAGGATATTTCAAGAATATTCGCGTGGCTTGGAAGCAGAGAGTTAGGGATTATGTTACTGCGAGTGGTAATCCCGAGATATTGAACCCTTGGCCTAGGGCGGTGAGTTTTAAAACTCGATTTTTGACACTGTATAATAGTCCTCAGCTTAATTCCGTGCAAAAGCCGATGCTGGAGAGGCTTAGGAAGCGCACATTGCAAATGTGTCCGGCTTGTGGAGAAGATGGCACTCCTAATACACTTGATCATTATCTTCCCAAAAACGAATATCCAGACTTTTCCATTACTGCGGTAAATTTATTTCCCATGTGCGACACCTGTCAGGGGAAGAAGTTGGAACAAGTTCTAAATGACGATGGTGAGCGTATCTTCCTGCATCCTTATTTTGATGAATTTCTTGACCAGCAGGTATTAGAACTCAGTATTGGAACTCCATACTCAGCACCCGCCTCTATGACAATCAGGCCGCACCGCAGTTTGCCCCCTGATCAGCAAGATTTGGTCGCGAGACATATACAGGGAATCGGCGTGATGAAACGCTATTATCACTTTTTTCGCGAGCAGTACACTCACCTGATGGGCTCGGCAGCAGATATCCGCGAAGCCGACCTGAACATGCGTCAGCAACTGACGCTTTTCAGAAACAAGGCCCGCCGAAAGTCTATCAATTCTTGGGCGCACATATTTTATGAAAGTGTTCTGGCAAACGAACCGCTTATAAATCATTTGGAGACAGCTGATCTTCCTGCTTTGGAGGCTTGGGCTAAAGCCTATTTGGAAGAAAAAATAGCGGATCTCGATGGTGCACTATAGGTGCACCATCTACTTCCAGCCCTAAGAACGGGTATTTGGACCAATCCCCATCGCCTTCGCCAATCTGACTATGAGCGAGGAGAATGCGAAAATAATTTCCTGCGGCCGCATTTGGCCCACTGCCGCCCGTCATGACAGGCTCACATCGGCCAAAAAGAGTAGTCAGATGGCTTATTGGTTAGACTCTCCATAAGGCACACCAAAGGTGTGAGGCATTCTCGGCCGTCTTACCGCCATTGCGCTTGCGCTCGGCACATTTGCTGGTATTTTTTGAAAAAGCATTTTTAATAGCTTGCATGCTCCCGACAGACTTTATTTAGTAGGTCTGGTTCCAAAGCCAAAAAAAATGGCGCTGCGACAGACTTTATTTCTGATTAGCCCACTGACAAGCCCCTAGAATAGCTGGGCTCGATCCGACAGACTTTATTCCGTAGGATCAGTTGATAACTATAAGCCGGTCCAGCCAAGGCGCGTTCTTCGCCCTTGGCTTCGGCTTTAGGTGTGTCTGCTGCTTCGGTTAAGACCAAACAACGCTTTTATCGCGATCTGGTCGAGAAACTGGGGCTCGCGAAGGGATTGAACGCGGAGGATGTCATGGTCGTGATCACCACGACGGCCAGCGATAAGTGGTCGTTTGGGGGAGGGCGGGGCAACTGATTGCCTCTCCGGGGGTAAATAACTACGCCTGAAGTCTCAGCGCGCTGATGATGAAAGCATGAAGGCTATTGACCGCTTGAGACCCGCGAGAGGCTCGGCTGCGTAAGATCGAAACTTCCATCGGTTCAATGTTTCCCAAACCATGCTCACTGCTTAACACCTGAAGCGATGCCTGAACGCTGCATTGGGTGACCGCGGCGATAGCGAGCCCACCCTCAACGGCGGCCACCTGACCCGCAAGGCTGGAGCTGTTGTAGACCACCTTGAATTCGCGACCTTGTTGGGTCAATGAGTTCACTGCATAACGCCGGGCCAGGCTTTCGCTTTCGTAAACGGCGACAGGCACCGGGTCTCGTCTCCACAGCCTCAATGCGTCTTGCTGTGATCGTGCATCGCCCCATGATCCGGTGCGGTCAATGCGCGGGCGGTGGCCTGAACTTCAATGTTCTGCATGGTGCCTTTGGCATCTTCAACGGTCAGGGTGATCGGCACTTGATCGCCTTCTTTGACCTGTTTCTGCAGGTCGATCAGCATCACGTGGTAGCTGTTGGAGTCGAAGGTCACCGGTTTGCCTGCGGGCAAGTCAACCGACGCGACTTCTTGCATGCTCATGACATCGTTGGCCATGGATGACTGGTGGATCTGAACGGTTTTAGCCACCGGCGATTGAGCGCTGACCAGTTTGCTGTCAGTGCTGGCGGTGACGGTCATGAAGGCGCCAGTGGACTGCTGGCCGGGCACGGTTGCACGGACCCAGGCGTCAGTGATCGCCGTCTGCGCAGAGGCTTGGGCGGCAAGGCACAGCAAGGACAGGGCGAGCAGGGCTTTGATCGGTCGTGCAGCGAAATGCATGTTCATCAGCAGACTTCCATGACGGTGAGCAGGTCTTCTGCGCACTGTTGGGCCGAAAGGGAGTGCGACAAGCCCAGGCGCAAGACGCCCCGCGTGTCAAAAACGTAGCTGGTCGCGGTGTGGGACATGGTGTAGGTGTCGCCAGTGGGGATCTTTTCGTAGAACACGCCAAACTCTTTTGCAGTTTGCGCGGTTTCTTCGAGTGTACCGGACAGCGCCACGAACGACGGGTCGAAGGCTTTGACGTAGGCGTCGAGCATCTCCGGCTTGTCGCGCTCCGGGTCCACGGTAATGAAGATCACCTGAAAGATGTCGCCGTCCTTGCCCAGCAGCTTCTTGATTTGCGCGGCGCGCGCCAGGGCGGTCGGGCAGACGGCCGGGCATTGAGTAAACCCGAAGAACACCATGGGCATGTAGCCGCGGAAACTCGACAGGGTTTTAACGTTGCCTTGCGGATCCTTGAGCTTGAAGGTCCGGCCCAGAATCTTGTTGCTCAGGTCTTTGCCGTATTTGAACGACAGCGCGCTGGAGCTATCGCAGCCCGCGATCAGACCCAGGCTTAGCAAGCTGAGCCCGCCGATGACCTGGCGACGTGTCAGTAGCTCATTCATGTAGTGCCTCCACCAGCAAACAGCCGGGCGAAATGAGGCGGGCAATCTAACATTTCGTAGCAGCTCAAAAATAGAAATCTGTAAGGCGAAGTAAATAAGCGGATATCAGAACTGAGGCCAGTGGGAGCGAATTCATTCGCGAAAGCGGGGTCTCAGGCGCTGATGTGTTGCCTGAAAAAGCACCTTCGCGAATGAATTCGCTCCTACAGATATTTCGCCCTGCGACCATCCGCGACCAAAGCCCAAACCAATGGGAGCGAATTCATTCGCGAAAGCGGTGTGTCAGGCGCTGATGTGCTGCCTGAAAAAGCACCTTCGCGAATAAATTCGCTCCTACAGATATTTCGCCCTGCGACCCAGCCGCGACCAAAGCCCAAACCTGTGGGAGCGAATTCATTCGCGAAAGCGGTGTGTCAGGCGCTGATGTGTTGCGTGAAAAAGCGCCTTCGCGAATGAATTCGCTCTCACATGTCCAAGCACCCTGAGTCACCGAGCAGGCTGCAACGGCTGAAACTCGCCGCGCTCAAGGTTCTGCACCTGATTGCCCATTGCATCGGTCGCGTTGAGGTCTGCGCCTTTGGCGGCCAGGGAGTCGAGGATGTCTTTGCGATGGAACAGCGCGGCGTACATTGCAGCGGTCTGGCCAGCGTTATTGCGCTGGTCCGGCGCGCAATCAGCGGCGACCAGTTGTTGCGCGATGCTGAGTTCGCCCTTGAAAATCGCGCCCATCAGGGCCGTGTTGCCTCTTGAATCCTTTGCGCAGGGGTCAGCCCCGGCGTTCAACAGTTGGGTTACCGCAGCTTGGTGACCGTGATAAGCCGCAAGAATCAGTGCGGTGTAGCCTTTTTCATCCTGGACGTTCAGATCGAACTTAGCATCGATAAATTCGCTGAGCATGTCTTCGCGACCGTCCCGGGCGGCCTGGAAAAACAGCTCAAGCAATTGTTGCCGTGTAGCCGATGTAGCCTCAGCAGGCGGGTTGGCATAACTCGTGGTGCCGACAATGCACAGCAACACGATGGCAATCATTCTGCGCATGACGGTGTCCTCTCCAGGAGCTTCGGCCCACACCCCATGGATGCGGGCCGAAGCGGACGGTCAGTCCTTCAGGGCTGCAGCCAGTTGTTTGACCTTGTTCAGGTCACCCTTGGCAACCTTGGTCACGCCGGTGCCGTATTCCGGATCGGCTTTGTAAAGGAACGACAGCATGATGTTTTTGCTCTCGGCATCAGTCGTCGCCAGGGATTCACCGAAGCTATTGATCAAGTCCATACGGTCCTTCTCGCTGTAGGAGCGATACAAATCGCCCGCCTGCTTGAAGTTCTGCTCGCGCTGGATTTTTGCCTGTTGCGTACTGCCGGACAGCGGCAGCTGGCTGTAACGAGCCGCCTCCACCGATGGGCGCGGGTTCAGGCGACTTGGCTCGTAGTTGACGCCGCTGGTGGTATGCCCGGCGTTGAGCGCGCCATCCTGGTTGCCATTGTTGACCTTCGTCCGTGGTGCGTTGATCGGCAGGCTCATGACATTGGTGCCCACCCGATAGAGCTGGGTATCCGCGTAGGAGAACACCCGGCCTTGCAGCAGGCGATCTTCGGAAGGCTCGATGCCCGGTACCACATTGGCGGGCGCCATGGCGACCTGTTCGGTTTCCTGGAAGAAGTTATCCACATTCTTGTTCAGGACCATCTGCCCTAATTTGCGCTCCGGGATGCCGGGCCAGATCTTGGTGGCATCCAGCGGGTCGAAGTCGAACTTGGCCAGATCAGCAGGCTTGATCACCTGCACATACAGGTCCCATTTGGGGAATTCACCCTTGTTGATCGCGCCGACCAGGTCGTTGGTCAGATGGCTGTAGTCCTTGGACTGGACTTCAGCGACCTGCTGCGGATCAAGGTTTTTCAGGCCTTGCAGGCTTTTCCAGTGAAACTTCACGTAATTCACTTCGCCCTTGGCATTGACCAGTTTGTAGGCGTGAACGCCGTTGCCGTCCATGGTGCGATAGCTCGCAGGCGTGCCCTCGTTGGAGTACAGCAGGGTCAGGGTGCGGGTGGCTTCCGGGACGTGGGAGAAGAAGTCGAAACGGCGGGAGTCGTCATCCAGATTGGTGCGCGGGTCTGGCTTGAAGGCGTGAACCATGTCCGGGAACTTGATGGCGTCGCGGATGAAGAAGGTCGGGAAGTTGTTGCCAACCAGGTCCCAGTTGCCATCGGCGGTATAGAACTTGGTCGCAAAACCGCGCGGGTCACGCAGGGTTTCCGGGGAATGATTGCCGTGTACCACTGAGGAAAACCGCACGAATACCGGCGTGTGTTCGCCTTTGCTGAATACCTTGGCTTTGCTCAAGTCTGCGGCATCATCCGTGGCGACAAACTCACCGTGCACACCCGTGCCACGGGCATGCACCACGCGCTCTGGAATGCGCTCGCGGTCAAAGCGCTGGAGTTTTTGCAGGAGTTGCACGTCTTGCAGGAGGACCGGGCCGGTTGCGCCCGCGGTCTGGGAATTCTGGTTGTCACCCACCGGGGCGCCATTATCCCGAGTCAGGGTATCGGCGTACGCTGCAGAACTGGCTATCAGGCTCGCGCCAATCAGGCTCGCGGCGATATGGGAGCGTGGTAAGTACATGAGGCTTCTCTCTCTTCTTGGTTGTTTTGAGAGTCTAAGCCTAGGGCGCGGGTCCGCCATTCTTGAATAATTTCTAGCTATTTCCCTGATAGATTATGAAATATTGACGTATTTTCGATGGAGTTAGCGACAGTTTACTTTTCCTGATTCCACTGTTTTGGGGTGATCAACTCTGGTGCCTGACGAGGTGATGGCCTGAATTTTTCAGACGAAAAAAAGCCCGCACTGGCAGGCCAGGCGGGCGTTGTGAGGAGCGTCGTGGGTCAGTGTATCGATTGCTTGATCAGTTCCGGCATGACGAAGTTCTTCACGATATACATCGAGCCTTCCTCGCTCAGGTGCCCGGAATCGAATTGCAGCAGCGAGTTGTGTTCCTGCAGGCGTACCAGGCAGGAGTTGACCACGCACAGCTTGTCGATCAGCGAGATGAAGTCCACCGCATGCGGGTCGATCTGGCGTTGGGTGGCACGGTCTGCGGCCATCACACTCTGGTCCAGGGCCGGGTCGGTGATGTGGGTTTCAGTCTGGCCCCAATGGCGGTTGGCGATGACGCTGGGTAATGACGGATTCCACTGCGGCAATGGCCCCAGCAGGACGATATGTTTGACCCCGTAGCTGCGCAGCCGGGCGGCAATTTCACTCCAGTGGGTTTTATCGTGCTGATCCTTCTGGGCAATCACCACCACCGCAGGCTTCAACTTCTGGATGCTTTCCAGCGCCGTCCTGTTGGAGTAATTACAGCTCAGGCGCGGCAGGGTCGCGCGGCCGGGATCTTGCGTCAGGCTCGGTTTGCAGCCCGCCGAGGCCACTTGGTAGAACGGCGTGTCGGCCGGCAGCAAGGTTCGCAAGCCCAGCGACAGCGCCTGAGCGTGAGAGTCGCCCCACAGAAACACGCCGCCGTCGCCGCGCCGTTGGGTGCATGAAGGGTCGATGGCGGACTGCTGGCGCTGGGAGAACGCCGAATAGGCGTCGCATTTGAGCCAGTACAGCTCGTACAGATTCTGATAACGATTGGCGTAGCTCTGAACGAAAAGCGCCTTGTCGGAAATGCTCACGGCGCGCAACGGCGAAACGGCTCCCTCGGTCGCGTTCACCGCGCCCGCCGCGACAAACAAGGCGCTGATCAAGCCGCTGACCGTTGCAAACCCCCAGCGGCGCCTGGGCGCGGTTTTGGCGGGGGGCTTTTCGATCAACTGATAGGACGCCAGCCCGAGGGCAAAGGCGCAGGCAATTCCCAGTACCGCATTGCCCGCATCCCCCAGATACCCGGCGTAGCTCATCAACACCACCACCGGCCAATGCCAGAGGTACAGCGAGTAGGACAGCTTGCCGGTCCATTGTGAGAAGGGGTTACCGGTCATGAAGGAATCCTGCCGGGCGGCGATGATCACTGCCAGCGTCCCAAGCACCGGCAGCAACGCCAGATAGCCCGGCCACATGTCTTTCTCGGACAGCAAAAAGAAGCTCGCGAGCATCAGGCTCAATCCGACCGCTTCCAGCGCCCGTTGATGCAAACCGCGCAGCTTGATCGGGAAAACACAGGCGACCCCGCCCACCAGCAACTCCCAGGCCCTTGTCGGCAACAGGTAAAACGCAGGTTCTGGCCAGATGGACGAAGCGAAAACACAGAAGCCAAAGCCTGTCAGGCATCCCGCGAGAATCAGCCAGCGCAGATGTTGCACAGCCATCACGCGGGTCAGCGCCAGCAGTACCACGGGGTAGATCATGTAGAACTGCCATTCCACTGACAGCGACCAGGTGTGCAGCAGCCATTTTTCATGCGCGCTGGCCGTGAAATAGCCCGCCTCGAACCAGTAGACGATGTTCGACACGAAACCCAGGCTGCCCGCGATGTGCTTGCCCAGCGCGCTGTAGTCCGGCGGCAACAGGTAAAACCAGCCCAGGACCAGCAGCACGAAACACAGCACCGCCAGCGCCGGGATGATGCGCCTGGCGCGGGATCTGTAAAACGCCAGCAGGCTGAAATTCCCTGCGTTGAGGCTGCGCAGGATGATCCCGGTGATCAGGTACCCGGAAATCACAAAGAAAATATCCACCCCGGCAAACCCACCGGGTAACCAGCCAGGATTGAAATGGAAAAGCAGTACGGCAATCACCGCGATGGCGCGCAGTCCATTGATGTCTTTTCTGAAGTCCATTGGCGTGTCTTCGTGGCGGGGAGCGCAGGGCTCGGGGGCAATAGGCCTGGTGTCGCGATCAATAGGACGTGGCGGGCGGGGCCAGTTGAAACGCTTGCGGCCTTGCTGCCTTGCGGCTATCGAGCAGCTTGCCGGACAGCACGTGCCCCATCCCCAGGCCCAGAAACAGATTGGCGATGGTCACTTCGAACATGTCGGTGGTCCAGCTGATCAGGCAGCAGCAAAAGGTGATCGCCAGCAGGGCACGGCCAATGCGGCTGTCGAGATTGCTCAGGGCGAAAAACATCGGGATCTGCAGCGCGTACAGCAGCGGACCCATGACGCCAAACATCGCCCACAGGTACATGGCGCTGCTGTCCGCATTGGTCAGTTGTTCAGCACCACCCACCGGGAACATGGAGGCCGGGCTGCCCACCAGGCCAAAACCCGCACCGGTATAGCCATAGCCGAGGTTTTCGACGATCTCGACCAGGTAGGGCCACGTGTTGATCAGCCGGTCATACAGCGAGCTCAGCGAGTCGCTGCTGCTACTGACGGTGCGTATATCAAAGTCATACAACAGCCCCACCAGCGGCAGGGCCAGGCCGCCGACGACCGCGAACACGCAGACAATCCGCGTGGTCCAGCGCAGGTGACTGATCAGCAGCAGGCCCATGGTCAAGGCATACGCCCCTGCGGGCGCTTTACTGGTGGTCAGGACGATGCCGTAAAGCGCTGCGACGCTTAGCGCCAGCAGCAACAGACGTGAGCGAATAAACATCGCCACGTACAGCGCGTAGATCGCGATCAGGATCGACAGCACGTTGGACACCCGGGCAAAACCGGCGATGCGGTCTTCGCTGCCGGCACTCCAGGCGGTGTTGGCGCTCAGCTGCACCTCGCCCACGCTGTACGCATAGCCTTTCCAGGGCACGGAGGTGAGTTTGTCCAGCGCAACGCCCACCAGTGAAGCCAGCAGGCACAGGCCGATGACCCAGAGGAACAATCGGCGTTGATGGATCAGGTGCTCGCTGCAGACCATGCCGAACAGCAGCGGACTGATGACGAACAAGCCGAATGCGATGTTGTACAGCGATGCGCCATGCAGCATCGCCAGCACAGAGGAAATCATCAACAGCAGCATGCCCAGCCACACCACCCGCCCGGCTTTGTAGTCGCGCAACTCCAGGGCAAACATCACCAGGCACGCGACCTTGGGCAGATAGAGCAGCGGCGCAGCGCCTGCCTGGTCGAAGTAAAAGCGCAATGCGCCGGAAAAGGTTTCGACCACAATCAGGCTGATGGCAATCCATACCACCATCGTCGATTTGTTGAAGGACAGAATCGACGTCTTCGCGCCGCTGTCGTTCGCAGAGTTCAACATCATGTTTTTCTGCCTTTGGGGTATTGGTTAGTAAGTGCAGGGGCGCAATACCTGTAGGAGCCAACTTGTTGGCGAGGCGGTGTGTCAGGCGGCACGTCTCGCGAACACGTTCGCTCCTACCTATTTTGGCGTCGTTGCACATGGCGCAGCCACGCTACCGCCCATCGACCCTGAGGAATGGGCAATGCGAGTGGAATACAGGGAAGGGTGTTTCAGAAGTGACAGGGGCTATATCAGCCTGAGTTCGCGAGGCTGTCAATCAATTCGTCAAATTTCGCGCGGCATCCGATAGACGTTAATCCGGCCTGATCGCAACTTATTGAATTAACTATTAATTAAAAATTGACGCTAAAAATAAACAGGAAGTGATCGGGCGATCACCTCCTGTTCGGGTTGACTCAGGACGGGTATTTACGCTTTTCGGGTGCAGGCGGGAAGTACTGATAGAGCCAGGTTTCGCTCAAGGTACGGTCTTGGGTGCGGATGAACATGCGCATTTCCACCGGCTCGACCGAGTCGCTGTCAGGCAGCCAGTCGAAGATGATGCGATAGCCTTTGATGTCCGGCAGTTTGAGGATGTTGAACTCCTGCAGCTTGCCGTGGGAGACCGTCACGATCGGCTCGATGGCGGTGCCCTCTGGCAGGGTTTCCAGCCCGCCGCCGTTGAAGTCCACGGCAAAGCGGCGTGCCCAGAACTTCGGATAATGCTCGCCCGGCGCCCAGCCTTCGGTGAAGCCGCCCATGCCGGAGCGTGTGGCGTGTACCTGAGCGAGCGGCGTGCGCACAGGTGGTAGCGGCGCCCAATACAGCTTGTAGCCGTAGTTGACCGCCTGACCGGCCTTGATCTTGTCCTTGGGGGTCCAGAACACCACGATGTTGTCCATGGTTTCGCCAGTGGTGACGATTTCCACCAGGTTGACCGCGCCTTCACCCCAGGCCGTGGTCGGCTCGACCCACAGGCTTGGACGACGGTGGTACCAGTCCACGGTGTCCTGGTAGTTGGCGAATTCGTGATCGGTCTGCACCAGCCCGAAACCTTTCGGGTCTTTATCGGCGAAGGCGTTGAATTGCAGACTTGGCGGGTTATTTAACGGGCGGCAGATCCACTCGCCGTTGCCGCGCCACATGGCCAGGCGATCCGAGTCGTGGATCTGTGGGTGGATGGTGTCGCACATCCGGCGTTCGTGATTACCGCAGCTGAACATACTGGTCATCGGCGAAATGCCCATCTGATCGATGTCGGTGCGGGCATTGATGTTCGCGTCGATGTCCATCACCACTTGCCCGGACTGGCAGTCGATGTCGAAGCGATAGGCGCCGGTGCAGCTCGGCGAATCCAGCAGCGCGTAGACCACGAAGCGGGTGGCGTTCTTGTCCGGGGTTTCGAACCAGAACTTGGTGAAGTCGGGGAATTCTTCCTGGCGCTTGGCGTAGGTATCGATGGCCAGACCGCGTGCCGACAAGCCGTACTGCTTGTTGCTGTCCACGGCGCGGAAGTAGCTGGCGCCGAGGAACGACACCACGTCGTTGATGGCGATTTCCGGCGCCTTGAACAGCTTGAAGCCGGCAAAACCCAGGTCGCCCTTGACCAGCGACTTGTCGATGCCGCTGGTCTCGTAGTTGAACAGCTCGTGGCGGAAGTGGACTTCGCGGGACTGTTTGGTCTTGGGATCAACGCTGTACATACGCACCGGCGTCTTGAAGCCCATGCCGACGTGGAAGAAATGCACGTCCAGTTGGCCATGCAGCTCGTTCCACAGGGAATGCCCGGCGTCGTACTTGATCGCGTTGAACTGCTGGGGTGTCATGTTGGCCAGCACGGGCGGCAACACTTGTTTATTACTGACGTAACCCCGACCAGCCAACTGTTTGGCATGAGCCTTGAGCGCGTCAAAGTCGAAATGTTCGATGTCGCCATCGGCCGTTGCGGCCATAGCGCGTGCAGCAAAAAGCCCCGAAGCGGGCACGCTGCTATAAGCCGCCAATGCCATGGATGCTTTGAGAAGAGTCCTGCGATTCATAAGGTGAAGCCCCTAACCAGTGCTGTGCTTCCTGCACGAGAAAAATACGCGCTACGACTCCTTGCTGAACGCCAAGCTACCGACAACAGATAACAAACACAGCCTCTTGTTCGCAAAAAACATAAATAATTACGATTTAGATGTATCCACGCGAGCGATCTTCTGTAGGAGCGAACTTGTTCGCGAGGCGTTTTGTCTGGCACACCGCCTCGCCAACACGTTGGCTCCTACAGGGGGGATGTGTTTCGGCATCACGTCTGAGTCGGCAACCCCATCACGCTCATCGCCGCCTGGCGCAAGGCTTCGGAGCGGGTCGGGTGGGGGTGGCTGATCAGGCCGATGTCCTCGGACGACGCCGCAAACTCCATGGCCACGCAGAACTCGGCAATCATTTCGCTGACGCTTGGCCCCACCAGGTGCACCCCGAGAATCTCGTCGGTGCGCTCGTCAGCCAGCACCTTGGCGAAGCCGTCAGTCTCGTGATTGACCTTGGCGCGGCTGTTGGCGCTGAACGGGAATTTCCCGACCTTGTACGCGCGGCCTTCAGCCTTGAGCTGCTCCTCGGTCTTGCCTACGCTGGCCAGCTCGGGGCGGGTGTAGATCACGTTGGGGATCAGGTTGTAATTCACCTCACCGGCTTTGCCGACGATGCGCTCCAGGCACACATTGGCCTCGTCTTCGGCCTTGTGCGCCAGCATCGGCCCGGACGTGACATCGCCAATTACCCAGACATTTTCCGCCGCCGTGCGATGCCCTTTGTTTTCCAGCATGCCGCGCTTGTCCACCTCAAGGCCGACCGTCTCCAACCCCAAGCCCTTGGTGTAAGGGCGGCGGCCGATGGAGACCAGCACGTAATCGGCTTCAATCAGCTCCGCTTCACCACCGGCAACAGGTTCGACGCTGAGGCTCACCCCCTGATCGGTCGAGGTCGCCGTGGTGACTTTTGAGCTCAGCTTGAAATGGATGCCCTGACGCGACAATGAGCGCTGCAAGGTCTTCCCAGTCTCCAGATCAGTGCCGTGGGCGACGTGATCGAGAAACTCCACCACCGTGACTTTCGCACCCAGACGCCGCCACACCGAACCCAGCTCCAGGCCGATGACGCCTGCACCAATCACCACCAAATGTTGAGGCACCTCAGGCAGCGACAACGCGCCGGTTGAATCCAGGATGCGTTTATTGTCGATCTCCACGCCGGGCAACGGCGTCGGCTCGGAGCCGGTGGCGATGATGATGTCTTTGGCCTGCAGCTCGGTTTCAACGCCTTGAGCGTCGGTGACGATGACCCGGCCTGGCCCCGCGATACGCCCCCAGCCCTTGATCCACTCGGCTTTGTACTTGCGAAACAGAAACTCGATGCCTTTGGTCAAGGCGGTCACGCTGTCGCCTTTCTGCTTCATCATCTGCGCAAGGTTCAACGTGGGCGTGACCTCGATGCCGAGCTTGGCGAACTCTTCACCCGCCGCAGATTCGTAGAGCTCGGAGGCATGCAGCAGCGCTTTGGAAGGAATGCAGCCCACGTTCAGGCACGTGCCGCCCAGGGTTTCCCGACCTTCGATACAGGCCACGCTCAGCCCCAATTGCCCGGCACGGATGGCCGCGTTATAGCCGCCGGGGCCGCCGCCGATAATCACAACGTCATAACTGCTCATGGCTGTTTTTGCTCCTGAGTCGATACGTTAGATGATGGTTGTAATATTTAGATTGGCAAGCGTCAAGCCAGCGGGTGATTTGACTTGGAAATGCGTACCTCTGTAGGAGCGAACTTGTTCGCGAGGCGGTGTTTCAGGTACGACATCTCGCCAACAAGTTGGCTCCTACAGGGCGTGCGCTGCTTTAGGTCCACCAATACCTAACAAGATGAAAGAAGATCGGCGCCGCAAAGCACACCGAATCCAGCCGGTCGAGCATGCCGCCGTGGCCTTCGATCATGTGGCCCCAATCCTTGACGCCCCGGTCGCGCTTGATCGCCGACATGACGATGCCGCCCGCGAAGCCCAGCAGGTTGATCAGCAGCGCAATCAGGATCGCCTGCCACGGGTTGAACGGCGTGATCCACCACAGCGCGCCACCAATCAGCGACGCCAGCGCGATGCCGCCAACAAAGCCCTCAACGGTTTTGGACGGCGACAGGTTGGGCGCGATCTTGTGTTTGCCGAACAGCTTGCCGCACACGTACTGCAGCACGTCCGACAGCTGCACCACGATCACCAGGTAAGCGATCAGCAACAGGTTGCGGCCTTCATAACCGGCGATGTCCAGGGTCAGCAATGCCGGGACGTAAGACACGCAGAACACCGCGATCATCAGGCCCCATTGCACCTTGGAGGCACGCTCCAGGAAATGTTTGCTGTCGCCACCCAGGGACGCGAGGATCGGCAGCAGCAAAAACACATAGACCGGAATGAAGATCGAAAACAGCCCGTACCAGTCCATCGCGATCAGCAGGTATTGCAGCGGCAGCGCCACGTAGAACGCCGCCACCAGCGCGGGATAGTCGCTTTTGCGGGTCGGCGTCAGGGTCAGGAACTCGCGCAGGGCATAGAACGACACCGCGTAAAACAGCAGGATCACTGCGGTGTAGCCCAAGGCAAAGGCGATGCCGATCACGATGACCATCACCCACCATGCATTGATCCGCGCGTTGAGGTTGTCGATGACCGAATTAGGCCCGCCCGCCTTGCGTTTGAGGATGTAACCGATCAGCGAGGCCAGCAGCAGAATCGCGCCAATCCCCATGAACAACATTTGTGTCTGCTTATCCATCAAAGCTGCTCCGGTGCCAGGGCCAGCAGCGCTTCACGGCTGCGGGACAAGAACTGTTCTTTGCTTTCTTCACTGTCCAGTTGCAACGGCACGCCGAAGCTGGTTGTGCATAACAACGGCAACGGCAAGATGCGGCCCTTGGGCATGACCCGGTTCAGGTTGGCTATCCACACCGGCACCAGTTCAGCCTGTGGGTAACTTTTGGCCAGGTGGTACAAGCCACTTTTGAACGGCAGCAGGCCGTCCTCCAGGTTGCGCGTGCCTTCCGGGAAGATGATCAGCGAATCGCCGCTCTCCAGTGCATCGAGCATGGGTTGCAGCGGGTTGCTGTCTGGGGTCTTGCGCTGGCGATCGACCATTACGCCATTGAACACGCCATTGATAATGTAGCGACGCAGCGGGCTGCTCTGCCAGTAATCAGCACCGGCGACCGGGCGTGTCAGCTTGCGCAGCGCGGGCGGCAGCGATGCCCAGAGCAACACGAAGTCGCCATGGCTGCTGTGGTTGGCGAAGTAGATCCGCTGCACCGGCTCGGGCGTGCAGCCCAGCCACAGGCTGCGGGCACCAGTGATGCTGCGCGCGCCAGCGGTAATGAGCGTCGCGACCAGGGGTTCAAACATGGCGTTTCCTCAAGAGGTGAAGGACAACCAGGGGAAAATCACGATAGCGCTCAGCAGCACCAGCAGCTGAACGGCGAGAAACAGCAGTTGCTGACGCAGCAGCTTCAGCGCGCCCTGACTGCGTGACGCCCAGCTGCGGGTGTTTTTATCCACAGGTCCAAGTCCGAGCTGGGCGAGTGCATCGTCCATCGCGGCGGTGCGATCAGACAGCCATTGCGGATCGCTGGCGACCATGTGGAACAGATCGGCATCGAACCCCACGCGTATCGCGTAGTACTTCTCGAGTATGCCGAGCAGCACGCCAATTACCACGACCACCAGCAGCAGTGCGTTGGGCACAGTTATCAACAGCTGAACCAGACCGAAGCCTATGCACAACAACGTCAGCCCTGTGGACAAGTTATCCAGCGCCTTGCCCCTGCGCAGCAGGCTGGCGACGATGTGGAGCTGCATTTCATGGGACATGTCTATTCCTTGATCCGGATTAGTAGGTCAGATGCCGACACTTGTGGGAGCGAATTCATTCGCCAAGAGGCCGGTTCAGGCGATGCATTTTCATTGGCTGAAATAACGCCTTCGCGAATGAATTCGCTCCCACGGGTCCGTGTTTCATGCCTGACTTTCATGGGACTTTGGTAATTTTTGCAACACCGCTAGATGACCGTCGCGCAGCACAATCCTCGGTGCTGCCTTACGTATCATCACCACGGCGTTATCCACAGTCTTCGCTCGGCCGCTGTGCAAAAGCCACGCAGCCACCGCTGTTGCGCTGCGCGAATACCCCAAAGCGCAGCACACCAGCAGCGGGCCTTGTTGGCGCAGGCGTTCAATGGATTGGGCTGCAAGCAGGCATTCCTCGGCAGTGGGCACCGTCAGGTCCAGCACCGGAACAGCCTGATACCCGCGCGCGCCGACATTCAACGGCAGTTCTGCGCAGATATCCACAACCGCCGCGAACGAGTGCAGCTGACTCTTATCAGGGATTCGCCCGAGCCAGACGTTATCCACAACCCCGCGGGCATCCGGCTGAGATCTTGTCCACAACCGTGAATTGATCCACGCGCCCATCAGATAAGGTGCATATAGCCATCGCGCTGCCGGGCTCAGGCTTCCGTCGGATCGCTTCTGAAAACCTGCAGCCCCTAACAGCAGATAATTCAGCGCCACCAGTAGCAGCGAGACGGCAGGCCAGCACAGCCAGAGCCAGCCGCCGCCCAGCAACACGGCGAGCGCCAGGCACAGCGCGGCGCCCAACGTGTAATAGGCACCCAGCTTCAGGCGTTGCGGGTCGCGGGCCAGCTTCATCGATAGCAGAGGGCTTGGACCTTGATCCGGCCACAGCCACACGCAGAACCATCCGGCCAGCGCGCCTGTGGGTAAGTCGATGAAGTGATGCTGCCAGGTGGTCAGGACCGAAATACCGATCAGCGCGAACCAGCCATGCAGCAACCCGCGCCACGCCACATGAAAGTTGCGCAGATAGCGGTCATAGCACACCCACAACACCACCAGCAGCGCGATATGCAGCGAAGGCGCCTGATTGAAAGGTTTGTCGAAGCCGGCCAGGACCGCAAACAGCCAGCCGAACAGACCGTCCAGTTCCGGACGCTCGAAGGTGAAACGCAGCGGCCAGAGTAAAAAGCAACTCACCGCAATCAATTGCGCGCTGAACAGCCGCAGCGCATGGGTATCGAGTTCGCGACGGGTCAGGCAGGCCAGCAACGAGAAACCGTAGAGCAGGTCAATCGACCAGTAAGGGATGATCGTCCAGGCCCAGAACGGCATGTGGGCTTCCCAGCCGAACACGAAGGTGCCGACGTCGTCGCGCTGGGCCGTGACCCAGGTGGCGAAGCCGTAGCTGGCGAAGAAAAACGGCGCCAACAGCACCAGCCAGCCCACAGCCCGCTTCCACAGACCCGCTTCCCGGTGGGCCATCACTTGATCCGCTGGGCCAGGGAGACGCTGAAAATGCCCCATTCATCTACACGCTGCGTGATCTTGCGAAAGCCTGCCGCCTCCACCAGTTGATCCATCTCCGACTGGCTGCGCCGACGCATCACCCAGGCTTGACCGGCGCGATGGCTGGTCAATGCGCGAGCGATCAGCTCCAGCTGCGGGTGCCAGGGCTGGCCGGTGTAGACCAGATAACCACCTGGCTCCACAGCCGCCGCCAGCCCAGCCAGCGAATCGCCGACCATCTGATTGCTGGCGAACAGCTCGTAGAGCCCGGACACAACGGCCAGCGTCGGTTTCGGGTCCAGTGCGGCCAGATCGTCGCGATCAAAGGCATCAGCCTTGATGAACCGCGCGATATGCCCCAGACCTTTTTGCTCAATCAGTGCGCTGCCGTCGCGCACGTTGATGTCGCTGTAATCGCGCAGCAGGATCGACTCCGGTAATGGCTCCACGCCTTGCAGGGACTCGAGAATGTAGCGCCCGTGACCGGCTGCGATGTCGACGATGCGTACCGGCGCGCCTTGATTACGCAAGTGCGCCATGGCCAGGCGCAACAACTCTTCGACGTTCAGCTTGCGTTGCCGAATGCCGCGCCAGCCGATGGAGTTCAGGTAATTCTGATCGATCAACTTGCCGATCGGCGAGGTACCGGCAGGTTGATTGCGATAGACATAATCCAAGGTGCTGCCGGAATCGAACCCCGTATCGAAGCCCAGTTTTACGCCTGTGGATAACCTGGCGCCCAGGCCCATGCTGGCGCGGGTCATGCGCCAGTACAGGTCTCGAGGCGAGTTATGCGGCAGCGGGGCGGCGAGTTCTTCGGATTCGGCACAGGTCGCGCCAAGCTTGTCGGCGTCCAGCAGGGAAGGGCGCGACATGGGCGCTTCGAAGTTCTGCAGGATGAAGCGCCGGGCGCGGCTGACGGCCAGATGCCGATCCCGCTCGCCCAGGGTGTCGTGGAAGAAGCCTGGCAGGATGTGTTTTTCCTTGCGCACACTCCCCAGACGCTCGAAAAAGCGCTCCTGCGGGCCGCGATGCACCACGAAGTCGGCGCCGGAGATCAGCAACTGAGTCGGGATGGAAATTGCCTGGGCATCGGCTACGACCCGGTCAGCCGCTTCGTACAAGCCCAGCAGCACGTTGACGGAAATGGCTTTGGTGATCAGCGGGTCAGTGTCGTAGGACGCAATCCGCTGGGGGTCATGGCTGAGGAAGCGCGCCTTGACGTAGCTGTTGACGAAGAAATTGCCCTTGAACCGACGGAGCAACGCCAGGCCGGGTCGTGCAAAAGGCACGTACAGTTTCACCTTGAAGGCGGGGGAGGCCAGCACTAGCGCGCGAATCTTCGGTGCGTAGTCGTGGGCCCAAGTCGCAGCAATCACGGCGCCGACGCTTTGCGCGACCACCGCCATGTTTTCTTCGGCGATGCCAAAGGTGGCGCTCAGGTGATCCACAAAAGTCTGCACATCGCGCACGCTGGTGGCGAAACTCGGGCTGTCCCCACGCGCCCCCGGCGACTGGCCGTGGCCACGGGAATCCCAAGCGAAGAAATCAAACCCCGGCAAGTCCAGTTCATCCACCAGATGGGCAATGCGCCCGGAGTGCTCATGCCCCCGGTGGAACAACAGCACCGCCTGGCGCGGAACCGACGGGTCGGTCGTGGTCGCAGGCCAGTGGCGATAGAACAGCTGCACACCATCGTGGGTGCTGAAACGTTGATCCTGAACGTCACGCATGGAGTTTCCTTATGCCGGGGTGTTGCCGAAAGGGTATTACCGGACGGTGTCCTGGCCTGTGGGCAACTCAGCCAGGCCGCGCCGCACGCGATTGATCACGGTGTAGACCAGCAAAGCGGCGACCAGCGCCAGAATAATGTTTATCCACAGGGGCGCGAACCAGCCCACTGCGACCCCGGCACCGATCACCCCGAACACCAATGCGCGGTCGCTCTTGCCCATCGGGCCGTCGTAGCGACGGCTGGCGCCGACCATGGGGCCGAGCACACCCGCGTATTCGCTGAAAATCGCCGCGAGGGTGACCAGCAGAATCAGCAACAGGTTGACGCCGGGAATCAAGGCGAAAGGCAGGAACAGCGCGCTGTCGGCGATGACGTCTGTCAGCTCATTGAGGTAGGCACCCAGCCGGGATTGCTGGCCGAACTCCCGAGCCAACATGCCGTCGATGGCATTGAGTGCCATGCGCACGATCATCCACAGCGGGATCAGGGCGAACACCCAGTGATAGGCGGCGAACAGCGCGGCTGCTGCGCCGATCAGGATGGACAGCGCGCAGGCCGTCAACGTGACCTGATTGGCCGTCACGCCCCGGTCGAAGAGACGCTGGACCATGGGACGCAGCAGGTTCTGGAAGCGGGGTTTGAGCTGATAGATCGAAATCAACGGACGGCTTTCCTTGTCGACAGGTCAATCTCCGTAGTGAAACACAACGTAACCAATGCGGCGCGAAGTTCTTTGTGCGCGGGGTCTCAGGACGCCAGGATTCCCTGCGAAGGTTGATCTGTAGGAGCTGCCGAAGGCTGCGAAGCCGGTTTATCTGGCCCGCCGCCATTCGCAGCCTTCGGCAGCCAAAGATTGAGGCATTCCAAGGTATTGGCGGGAGCAAGCTTGCTTGCGAAGGGGCCCGTACATCCGAAGATTTTTTCGGGGTTTCAGCATCGCCTTCGCGGGCAAGCCCGCTCCCGCGGGTTGCGGAACGACGCAGTATTTGTGGGAGCAAGCTTGCTTGCGAAGAGGCCAGTACATCCGAAGATTTTTTCGGGGCTTCAGTATCGCCTTCGCGAGCAAGCTCGCTCCCACGGGTTGGGGAACGACGCAGTATTTGTGGGAGCAAGCTTGCTTGCGAAGGGGCCCGTACATCCGAAGATTTTTTCGGGGTTTCAGCATCGCCTTCGCGAGCAAGCTCGCTCCCACGGGGTTGGGGAACGACGCAGTATTTGTGGGAGCAAGCTTGCTTGCGAAGGGGCCGGAAGATTCATCGAAAGTTTCACTATGTTTGTTATATCGTAACGCCCTATCCTTGCGCGTCTGTCAGTGTTCAGTGGGTCTGGGGTATCGATGCGGGTTGATCTGGATGTTGAGCACGGCAGCCTTGAAGGTTTGCCGCGGTTTCAAAGTGCGGCTGTGCAGGCAGGGCGGTTGCGTCGGCTGACCTGGCTGAGCGGCGGATTGGGGTTGCTGCTGCTGTTGCTGGCGCTGGCCATTGATCTGTTCGCCCCCGAGTCATTGTGGATGGCGGTACTGAGCAGCAATGCCGCTGCCTTGTTCGTCCTGACGGCCGGATTGCAGTCCGCCCAGGGCATCGCGCGGTGGCGAGCTCGGGCGCTGCTGGGCACTGTGAGCGACATTGCGAGCAGCCCGGCGCCCGAGCCAGAGACCGTCGCCAGCAATGCCTACGATCGGCTGGTCAACCGGATCAGCAATCTGGGCCAGTCCATGCTGGCGCAGATCGGCGCGCCGACCTTGTGGCTTGCCGGTTGGGCCGTGCTGGCGCTGATCAGCCTCGAACTGACCTGGAATCTCGCGCTCCCTGCCACACCTCTTTCGCAGATGGGCAGTGTGGCGGGCGGTCTCGCGGTGCTGCTGGCGTTCGGCTTGCTGGTGCTGGAGCGTCAGTTCATCGCCGAGCAGAACGAATGGCCGGAAGCTGCGCAACTTTCCCAGCTGACCCGCGTGGTCATTGCTGCTTTGCTGGTGGGCGCGCTGTGCCTGTTTTTCGCCAGCGCCGAGCGGGTCTGGCCCGCGCGGCTGGCGGTGCTGATCGGTCTGCTGCCGGGCGTGGTGGCGGCCGAGTTGCTGTTGCGCGCCATCCTGTCACTGTTCAGCCCGCGCAACCCGCGCCTGGAACCGCGCCTGACCGCCAGCAGTTTCGTGGCCGGTCTGTTGCGCTGGCCACCGCAGCCGCTGCTGGCGTTGCAGCACGAATTGCACAATCGTTTCGGAATCGACCTGCGACAAGTCTGGGCCTTTACCTACATGCGCCGGGCGTTTTTCCCGGTGTTGTTGGTGGTAGCGGCGCTGGGCTGGGCCTTGAGCGGTGTGCACGAAATCCCCCTGCACGGTCGCGGTATCTACGAGCGCTTCGGCAAGCCGGTGGCGGTTCTCAGCCCAGGCCTGCACGCCGGTCTGCCCTGGCCGTTCGGGCGGGTGCTGGCGGTGGAAAACGGTGTGGTTCACGAACTGGCCACCAGCGTCGCCGATTCAACCGTGATCGAGATGATGCTGGATCCCGCCGAAGGCCCGGCCCCATCCAGCGCCAATCGTCTGTGGGATGCCAGCCACATCAATGAAAAGTCCCAGGTGATTGCCAGCAGATCCGCCGACAAGCAGGGCTTCCAGATCGTCAACATGGACGTGCGCTTTGTCTACCGCATCGGCCTGACCGACGAAGCCGCCATGGCCGCGACTTACAACAGCGCCGACGTGCCAAAGCTGATCCGCAGCACTGCCAGCCGCGTGCTGGTCCACGATTTTGCCTCGCGCACCCTGGACGAGTTGCTCGGTGACCAGCGCGCGGGGCTCGCTGACGACATCGGAAAGGCCGTGCAGGCTGACTTGCAGCAACTGAACAGCGGCGTGGAAATTCTCGCCACGGTGGTCGAGGCAATCCATCCGCCAGCAGGTGCAGCCAATGCTTATCACGCAGTGCAGGCCGCGCAGATCAGTGCCCAGGCGCTGATTGCCCGGGAGCGCGGCGCAGCCAGTGCGGCAGCCAATGCCGCGCAACTCAACGCCAGCGTGGCCCGTGATCAAGCGTCGGCCAATGCCCGTGAAGTGCTGTCGGCGGCGCAAGGCGCGGACCTGCGTTTCAGTGCCGAGCGCCAGGCGTATGCCAAGGCGGGGCAGGCCTTCCTGCTGGAGCAATACCTGACGCAACTGAGCGTCGGGCTGACCAAGGCCAAATTGCTGGTGCTGGATCATCGTATAGGCGGCGCGAACAATGCGCCGACCATCGACCTGCGTACTTTCACCCTACCGGCAGACCCAACGGCGCCGCGTAAAGCCGTTCAGTAAGGAGCGACCCTTGAGTCTGTTTCATAATCACAGCCACGACCATCATGACCACGCCGGGCACGACCACAGCGGGCATGGCCACCATGGCCATCATCACCACGGTGAAGCGTCTGGCCCGGCGGTTTTCCCGTGGCGCCGCGTGGCATTGGCTGCAGTGTTGATTGCTTTTGCGGTGGCGGCGGCCAGTCTGGTGCAGGTGCGTTCCGGTGAGGCGACCGTCATTACCCGCTTCGGCAATCCGTCCCGGGTGTTGCTGGAGCCGGGTTTGAGCTGGCGCTGGCCTGCGCCGTTCGAAGCGACCATCCCGGTTGACCTGCGTTTGCGCACCACTTCCAGCGGTCTGCAAGACGTCGGCACCCGCGATGGCCTGCGCATCATCGTTCAGGCCTATGTGGCGTGGCAGGTGCAGGGCGATCCGGAAAACGTGCAGCGCTTCATGCGCGCCGTGCAAAACCAGCCCGATGAAGCCGCGCGGCAGATCCGCACCTTTGTCGGCTCGGCACTGGAAACCACCGCCAGCAGCTTTGACCTGTCGAGCCTGGTCAATACCGACGCCAGCCAAGTGCGCATTACTGATTTCGAAAATCAGCTGCGTCAGCAGATCGACCAGCAACTGCTCGCCACCTATGGCGTGCGGGTGCTGCAAGTGGGCGTTGAGCGGCTGACTTTGCCTTCCGTCACGCTGACCGCCACCGTTGACCGCATGCGCGCCGAGCGGGAAACCATCGCCACCGAACGCACCGCCGTGGGCAAGCGTGAAGCTGCGCAGATCCGTTCGGCCGCAGAGCGCGACGCACGGATTGTCGAAGCCGATGCCACCGTCAAAGCCGCCGATATCGAGGCGCAGTCCCGGGTCGAAGCGGCGCAGATCTATGGCCGCGCGTATGCCGGTTCGCCGCAGCTGTATAACCTGCTGCGCTCGCTGGACAGCCTGGGCACCATCGTTACGCCGGGCACCAAACTGATTCTGCGCACCGACGCTGCGCCGTTCCGTGTGTTGGTCGATGGCCCGCCGACCCTGGACGGCAAAAGCGGAACCCAGCCATGAGTGAGCCGGTGACTGTGGAGCCTGTAAAACCGCCGCTGCAAGGTCCGTGGGTGCAGGCCAGCCGCCTGGCATTCCTGGGCTTGTATGGCGTCACGCTGCTGGCGGCGCTGGGTTGGGCCTTGTCCAATGTGCGCCAGATCGACCCGCAGAATCGCGCGGTGGTCCTGCGGATGGGCGCACTCGAGCGCATTCAGAATGCGGGGTTGCTCACCGCCTGGCCGCAGCCTTTCGAGCAAGTGGTGTTGTTGCCTTCGGCGGATCGGGTGATTGAGCGTCGGGTCGAAACCCTGCTGCGTTCATTCGAGGCGGTGCGGGCCGACAAGATCGCCAGCTTCGCCGCGCCCATGAGCGATGCGCTGGCGGGTTCTGGTTACTTATTGACCGGTGATGCCGGTGTCGTACAGCTCGACGTGACGGTGTACTACAAGGTGACTGACCCTTATGCCTACGTCTTGCAGGGCGATCATGTCCTACCTGCCCTGGATCGACTGGTCAACCGCAGCGCCGTGGCCCTGACCGCCGCTCGGGATCTGGACACCATTCTGGTGGCGCGGCCGGAGATGGTCTCGGCAGACAGCCAGTCCGCTCAGCGCCGTGAGCGTTTGCGAGGTGACTTGGTGCGCGGCATCAACCAGCAACTGGCCGAACTGAGCGCTACCGGCGTTGGCATCGGCATCGAAGTGGCACGTGTCGATGTGCAATCGAGCCTGCCAACCACCGCTGTCAACGCCTTCAACGCGGTGCTCACCGCCAGCCAACTGGCCGACCGGGAAGTGGCCAACGCCCGCAATGACGCCGAGAAAACCACCCAGGCCGCCAATCAACAAGCCGACCGTATCTTGCAGGTCGCCCACGCCCAGGCCTCCGAACGGCTGGCCAAGGCACAGACCGACACCGCCACCGTTACCAGCCTGGCGCAGTCGATCCAGAACAAGAGCGACCCCGGCCTGTTGCAGCGTATCTACCGCGAGCGTGTGCCGAAAATCCTCGAACAGGCCGGTTCAGTCACCACAGTCGATCCGCGTGACGATTCCCGTCTGATCATTCAGGGAGCAGACCAATGAGTGGCGAAGCCGCACACAGCCATGCTGCACACAACGCTGCCGAGCCTGTCGCGCCGGGCAGCATGCTCAGCAGCTCGGAACAACGCAGCGCCGCGCGCCAACTGACCCTGGCGATGCTCGCCCTGGGTTTACTGGGGCTGGGGCTGATCTGGCGTTTCTTTGCGCCGGACCAGGTCGGCGTCAGCCAGTTGCTGCTGGGGGCTGCGTCTCTGCTGGTGGCGATCCCGGTGGTCAGCGCCGGGTGGCACAGCCTGCGTCATCCCAGCCTGCACGGCATCACCGATCAGTTGATCGCCCTGGCCATGCTCGGCGCCTGGGCCACCGGGGATCTGATGACCGCGGCCTTGCTGCCGATCATCATGATCTTCGGTCATGTCCTGGAAGAGCGCAGCGTGATCGGTTCCCAGGAAGCCATTCAGGCCCTGGGCCGTTTGACCCGCAGCAACGCGCGGCTGATCGACGCCGACGGCAGCGTGCGCGAAGTGGACAACTCTACACTGGTCGCCGGCGATCAGGTCGAGGTGCGCGCCGGTGACCGCGTGCCCGCTGACGGCCGGGTGATTTCCGGTCAGGCCAGCCTCGACACAGCGCCGATCACTGGCGAGTCAGTGCCGCTGGAAGCCAGGGTCGGCGTTGAGGTATTCGGCGGCGCGATCAATCTCGATGGGCTGCTGCGCATTGAAGTGACCCGCATCGGCAACGAGTCGACCCTGGGCAAAGTCATTGCCTTGATGCAAAGCGCCGAGCGTTCCAAGCCGCCCATCACCCGGCTGCTGGAGCGTTATGCCGGCAGCTACATGGTGCTGGTGCTGTTGATCGCCGCGGTGACCTGGTTCATCACCAATAATGCCCAAGCGATGCTGGCGGTGCTGGTTGCGGCGTGTCCTTGCGCGCTGGTGCTGTCGGCTCCGGCCACGGCCATTGCCGGTATCGCCGTGGCGGCGCGCCACGGGATTCTGATCCGCAGCTCGGCCTTCCTCGAGGAGCTGGCTGACCTGACCTCGCTGGTCGTAGACAAGACCGGCACCCTGACCTTTGGCACCCTGCGGTTGGAGTCTGTCGAAGCGGTTGGCATGCAGCGCCAATATTTTCTGCCATTGGCCGCAAGCCTTGGCTCGGCGAGCAGCCACCCGGTCAGCCGCGCGCTGGCGGGGCTGGTCGAAAAGGACGAGCTGCTGACCCTGAGCGATATCCATGAGCGGCAGGGCTTGGGCGTGGTGGCCATGACCGAGTTGGGCAAGGCAGCGCTGGGACGCCCCGAGTTGTTCGAGCAGTTGGGCATCGCCACCTCGGCAGTGCCCAGCCATGACGGGCCGATTGCCGGCCTGGCGCTGGACGGCGAATTTCTCGCCTGGCTGTTGTTGGCCGACACGCTCAAACCCGAAGCGCGAATGGCCCTGGCTGAACTGCGGGATCTGGGCATGGGCAGGCAACTGCTGTTGACCGGTGACCGCAAAACCGTTGCGGACGATCTGGCGGTGAAAGTCGGCATCACGGATGTTGAATCCCAGGCGCTGCCCGAGGACAAGCTGACCCGAGTCCGGGGCGAGATCGCCAGTGGCTTCCGGCCGATGGTGGTGGGCGATGGCATCAACGATTCGTTGGCGTTGAAAGCAGGCGTGGTGGGCATTGCGATGGGAGCGGGTGGCGCGGACATTGCGCTGGCTTCCGCCGATATCGTGCTGATCGGCAGCGATCTGCGCCGACTCGGAACCTGCGTGCGTCTCAGCCGCCAGTGCCGCCGCACCTTGCAGGTCAACGTGATCATCGGCCTGGGCTGGACGCTGGCCATCGTCGCGTTTGCAGCTTTTGGCCTGTTGGGTGCTGCTGGCGCGATGGTCGCCGCGATCTTGCATAACCTCAGCACGCTGTTGGTGCTGGGCAATGCCGGTCGGTTGCTGCGCTTCAATGAACCGTTGGTGAAAGTGGTTCAGTCACCATCCCCTCTGTAGGAGCTGCCGAAGGCTGCGAAAGCAATCTGTCTGACGCACCGCGGTTCGCAGCCATCGGCAGCTCCTACAGGGGATTCAAATGTTTGAAGAACTCTGTTACAAATCGACAGTCATTCATTGAGAAGGCGTTCATCCAGGCTCCGTCGTTGGACGTATCAGAGGGCACAAGGCCGTTCCCGGAAGTCGATTTATAGTCAGTTGCTATAACGTCCATAGCCCGTTGGTTCCAGAGCGGAACCGATTTTGAACTACCCTTTTTTCGAGTTTCTTGATCATTGGGGGTTTACTCAAATGCTCGCGCAACTTCCACCGGCCTTGCAAAAGCTCCACCTGCCGCTGCGTCTCAAACTCTGGGACGGCCATGAACTGGATCTGGGTCCCGCGCCCAGCGTCACCATTTTTGTCAAAGATCCGCATCTGGTTTCCGAGTTTGCTCACCCGAGTCTTGACGCGCTGGGCAGTGCGTTTGTCGAAGGACGGCTGGAAATGGAAGGCTCCATCAGCGAAGTCGTGAGAGTGTGCGACGAGCTGAGCCAGGCCCTGTTGGACGATGAAGACGAGCAGACGCCGGTTCGTACCCAGCACGATAAAGCCACAGACGCCGCGTCCATTTCCTACCATTACGACCTGTCCAACGAGTTCTATCAGCTGTGGCTCGACAAGGAGATGGTCTACTCCTGCGCCTACTTCAAGACTGGCGATGAAACCCTTGAGCAGGCCCAGCAGGATAAATTCCACCACTTGTGCCGCAAGCTGCGCCTCAAGCCGGGCGAGTACCTGCTGGATGTCGGCTGTGGCTGGGGCGGCCTTGCGCGCTTCGCTGCCCGTGAGTACGGGGTCCGGGTTTTCGGTATTACCCTGAGCCGGGAACAACTGGCCCTGGCGACCGAGCGGGTCAAAGCCGAAGGCCTTGAGGAGCAGGTGGATCTGCAACTGCTCGATTACCGGGACCTGCCGCAGGACGGTCGTTTCGACAAGGTGGTCAGCGTTGGCATGTTCGAGCACGTCGGGCACGCCAATCTCGAGTTGTACAGCCAGCGTTTGTTTGGCGCCGTGAGAGAAGGCGGGCTGGTGATGAACCACGGCATCACCGCCCGGCATATCGACGGGCGTCCGGTGGGGCGGGGTGCCGGAGAGTTCATCGGGCGGTATGTGTTCCCCAATGGCGAACTGCCCCATGTTTCACGCATCAGCGCCGAGATCAGTGAGGCGGGGCTGGAAGTCGTTGATGTCGAAAGCCTGCGCCTGCATTACGCGAAAACGCTTGAACACTGGAGTTCTCGCCTCGAAACCCATCTGCAACAGGCTGCGGCGATGGTGCCTGAGCAGACGCTGCGGATCTGGCGGCTGTACCTGGCAGGCTGCTCCTATGCTTTCGCCCATGGCTGGATCAATCTGCATCAGATCCTGGCGGTCAAACCCCGGTCTGACGGCGGTCATGATTTGCCGTGGACGCGTGAGGATATTTACCGATAAGTCGCGTGCCCCTGTAGGAGCGAACTTGTTCGCGAGGCGTGGTGCCTGACCCACCGCCTCGCGAACAAGTTCGCTCCTACAGGATGGGTGAGATAAGCCGCGCAACGCGCATCCCGAGCTGCTGCAGGTGGTGCGTCTCGCGGCTTTCCTGAACCGAAATTTCGTGGGCCAGGGCGAAGTCGTCGTTGAGCATGTTTTCCACCTCACGCGCGAAGTCGCTGTCCACGGTCAGCAGCATCAGTTCAAAGTTGAGGCGGAACGAGCGGTTGTCCAGATTGGCGCTGCCAATGGCGGTGATTTCGCTGTCCACCAGCACCACCTTCTGGTGCATGAAACCCGGCTTGTAGCGAAATACCCGAACCCCGGCGCGCACGGCCTCGAAAGCGAACAGGCTGGACGCGGCATACACCACGTAATGATCCGGACGCGACGGCAGCAGCAGGCGCACGTCGACCCCACGCAAAACGGCCAGGTGCAGCGCGGCGGAGACTGCCTCGTCAGGCACGAAGTACGGACTGGTGATCCAGACGCGTTCGGTGGCTGCATGGATGGCTTCAACGAAAAACAGCGAACAGGTTTCCTGCTTGTCCGCCGGCCCGGTCGCCAACAGTTGGCAGAGCACCCCGTCTTCCGGGAACGAGTCGGGAAGGCTGAGTGGCGGCAGTTTGCGCGTAGCCCAGAACCAATCTTCGGCGAAGGACTCCTGCAGGCACGCCACCACCGGGCCGATGACCTGCACGTGGGTGTCACGCCACGGCGCCAGCGGCGGCTTGAGCCCGACGTATTCGTCGCCGACGTTGTGCCCGCCGAGGAATCCATAGGTACCATCGACCACCACGATTTTGCGGTGGTTGCGGAAGTTGATCTGGAAGCGATTGAGCCAGCCGCCACGGGTAGCGAAGGCTTTGATCTGCACACCACCGGCGCGCAGTTTTTCGCTGTAGCTGCCGGGCAGGGCATGGCTGCCGATCCGGTCGTAAAGCACGTAGACCGCGACGCCTTCAGCGGCTTTTTCCAGCAACAGGTTTTGCAGGCGTCGGCCGAGTTCATCGTCATGGATGATGAAGAACTGGATCAGCACCGTCTGCCTGGCTGCCCTGATAGCGCTGAAAATGGCCGCGAAGGTGTCATCGCCATTGATCAGCAATTTCACTTCGTTATTGGCCAGTGCCGGGGTGTGGCCTAGCTTGGGCATCGCCCGCAATGAGGCATAGGCATCGGAGCGGCGTGCAGCCACCGCCTCCTCAATCCATGGGCGCCAGTTCATATCGCTGATGGCGCTGCGCATCTCTTGGTTGGCCTGTCGACGCGCCTTGATATAGGCGTCGAATGAACTGCGACCAAACACCAGGTAAGGAATCAGGGTGAAATAGGGAATGAACAGCAGCGGCATGGCCCAGGCAATGGCGCCTTGGGCAGTGCGGACGGTCAACAGCGCGTGGATCGCAGCGCCGATGCCCAGCAAATGAATGAAGCCAATCACGTAGCCGAAGAAATACGGGCTGTGGTAATCCATGCGTAACCTCTCTCCTGACCTGTTTAAACAGACCACACCCGGTTCGGATTGTCGCTATTTTATTCGTCGTGCAACTGGCGACAGGATCCGTCGTCTAAGCCTTCACTGTCGGCAACTGCATTCGGTTGCCCTTGCCCCGTAACGGTTGAACAAGGATTCCCCAATGAAGCTGCCCACCACCCGCCACCTGAAAAACGCCACCTTCGCTTTAGCGTGTTGCCTGGCCGCGCCGTTTGCCCAGGCGCAGATGCTGCAACCCGGCCTTTGGGAGTTGACCTCCAGCAACATGCAAGTAGACGGGCAAGCCATGCCTGATTTGCAGATGATCCTTGGGCAGCTCAACAACCTGCCGCCAGAACAGCGCGCCATGGTTGAGCAGAATCTTCAGAAGCAGGGCATTACGCTGGCAGGCAAGGGCGTACGTTTCTGCCTGACCCAGGCGCAGGTGAAAAGCGATGACATCCCGCTGACCGATCCGAAGTCCGGCTGCACCCAGCGGATCACTGATCGCAATGGCAAGAACTGGAAATTCACCTTCAGCTGCCCTAAAGCTCAAGGCAGCGGTCAGGCGCAGTTCCTGAGTGATCGTGAATTCACTACCAACGTGATCGGTACGTTCAACGCCACCGGCCAGCAACAGAAAGGCAGCATGGACACTCGCGCTGTCTGGCTGGGCCAGCAGTGCGGGAATGTTCAGCCACGCACTTGATGTTCCACGGCTAGATCGTCATCCACGCCAGCTGCTGTGTGCCACGGCATCGTGGGCGTGGAGACTTTCCGCATGCACCACTTTCACGTCGAAGCCTTTCAACCACGCGTTCTGCGTGAGCGCGCCGTGCAGTCGCCGGGCTGCATCTTCACAGAACATCAGATTCTGCCCGTTCGCCAACGCGAAGGCCTGCTCGTCCGCGCGTTTCACGGCAGTTTGCACAGCCGTGCCCAGCGCTGCTTCTGCCTGATCGATCAGCTTGGTAATCGGCAAATCCTGCGAAAACCTGTCCAGTTGCACATGTAGATGTGCAGTGCTGCGCTGGCTGTGGGGCGTGGCGACGATGCCATTGGCGCTGCCCAGCCAGGCATGAACGGCATCGTATTTCAGCGTGCTGTCGGCAAAGTCAGCGGCGAATTGCTCTTGAATCAACTGACGCGCCAAGGCCGCCGAGCACGGGCAGGTCGAGGAGTAGGCCACGTCAATTTTTAGTTCCACGTGGAACATTCCGTTTTTGATGCTGGCCAAGATGCTGATTGGATAAGCTTTCCAGCCCGCGAAAGGGCTTATCAATGCGGCACGTTTCAGCAGGCAATCGGCATGAATGCTGACGTAGGCATTTTGCGACAGGCCTTCATGGGTATCGAGAAAACGCTGCAGCAGCTGGCACAGCAGGCCGGGCGTGAGCGTTTCGGTTTCCAGCATTTCCAGCGCCAGAAACAGCCGCGACATATGAATGCCCCGCGATGCGCCATCATCCAGGCTCACACCGGCATCGACTTTGGCCTGTACCCGTTGGCCGCCAATCAGCACGGGCAAGGCAATCCCGCACATGCCCACCCAATCCAGCTGCAAGGTCTCGTAGGAGTTCTGCGCCGCTACGTCCGGAAGTGTCGCAAGTTTCATAAACAGAGAAATCCTCATCGAAGCATTGGCAATCACGCATTGTTATACTATAACATTAATGCTTGATGCAGCCGATGCTTGTCGTCAGCTGACCGACGCCCATACGAACAAGGTTCCGAACCTTGCACACGAGCCCGTGAGGCCGATGAGAATCCCGATGCCCAACCGTCTTCCTGTAACTGTGTTGTCCGGCTTCCTCGGCGCGGGCAAGAGTACGCTGCTCAACTATGTCTTGCGCAACCGTGACAACCTTCGGGTGGCGGTGATCGTCAACGACATGAGCGAAATCAACATCGACGGCAGCGAAGTTCAGCGTGATGTCAGCCTGAACCGCGCCGAAGAAAAACTCATCGAGATGAGCAACGGCTGCATTTGCTGCACCCTGCGTGAAGACTTGCTCGAAGAGGTCAGCCGCCTGGCTCAGGACGGGCGATTCGATTATCTGCTCATCGAGTCCACGGGCATCTCCGAGCCGTTGCCGGTGGCCGAGACCTTTACCTTTCGCGATGAGGCGGGCAAAAGCCTGGCCGATATGGCGCGGCTGGACACCATGGTCACGGTGGTCGATGGGGTTAACTTCCTTCTCGATTACCAGGCTGCAGAAAGCCTGGCGACCCGTGGCGAAACCCTGGGCGAGGAAGACGAGCGCTCGATCACCGATCTGCTGATCGAACAGATCGAGTTCGCCGACGTGATCCTCATCAGCAAGATCGACCTCATCAGCTCCAGCGAACGCCAGGAGCTGATCGCCATCCTGCAGCGCCTCAATACTCAGGCTGAAATTCTGCCGATGGTCATGGGGCAGGTGCCGTTGGCCAAGATCCTCAACACCGGTCGCTTTGATTTCGAGCGGGCGTCACTGGCGCCAGGCTGGCTCAAGGAATTACGGGGTGATCACGTGCCGGAGACCGAGGAATACGGCATTGCGTCTATGGCGTATCGCGCGCGCAGGCCGTTTCACCCGGAGCGATTCTTCAGCTTTATCGATCGTGAATGGACCAACGGCAAGCTGCTGCGCTCCAAGGGCTTCTTCTGGCTGGCCAGCAAACATCAGGACGCGGGCAGCTGGTCACAGGCGGGCGGCCTGATGCGACATGGTTTCGCGGGGCGTTGGTGGCGCTTCGTGCCCAAGGCGCAGTGGCCCGAAGACGAAGAGAGCGTTGGCGCAATCAAAAGTAACTGGTCGGCGCAGACGGGCGATTGCCGCCAGGAATTGGTGTTCATCGGGCAAAACATCGACTTCGCCCAGCTCACTGCCGAGCTGGATAACTGCCTGCTGACCGACGCCGAGATGGCCATCGGCAGCGATGCCTGGCGCCTGCTGCCTGACCCGTTCGGGCCGTGGCATGAAGAGGAGGCCGCGTGATGCTGGCACCTGCGACGCGTTGGCGGCCAGTGGTCCGTCAGGTGCAAGGCGATACGCCCGCGATTCTCAGCCGGGTGCTGGAGGACGATGTGAACCTGGCTATCTGGCAGCGGCAGCTTCCGGCACACATCGAAGATTTCGGCATGCTGTTGCTGGCGTTGAATGAGCCGCTGGCCGAATCCATGACCCTGGACATCAAAGACGATGAGGCGCTGCCGGATCTTCGCGGCTTCGCCTCGGCTTATGCAGATCTTGAAGGCTATTCTGGTTTCATCGCCGACGTTAGCTGGCTGATCAGCGCTTATGCGTGCCTGTTGGGGGCAAAGTGCATTGGGGTGCGGTTGCGAGTACTGGATAAAGCGATGTGCCCGCGCTTCCATGTGGACCATGTGCCTGTGCGCTTGATCACCACCTACGCCGGGATCGGCAGCCAGTGGCTCAAGGAGGGTGTGATGGATCGCAGCCAGTTGGGCAACCCGCTCGCCGAGCCGCAGGATTTCATGAAGATCCAGCAGATCAACTGTGGCGACGTGGCGCTGCTCAAGGGCGAGCGCTGGACCGGCAACGAAGGGCACGGCCTGATCCACCGCTCACCCCAGCCCAAACGGGACGAACGGCGGTTGCTGTTGAGCCTGGATTGGTTGGGGTGAGGCGCCCCATTATTTGATTGAAACGCGATTCTCTGTAGGAGCGAACTTGTTCGCGAGGCGATACATCGGTGTAAGCAGGCCCATTGCCCTCGCCAACAAGTTGGCTCCTACAAACAGCGATCCGCGACCCTCAGGGCTTCAACCATTTCCCCTGACTCTGCCCCTCGCAAAACGGCTTGAGATAAGCCGCATCACTGGCGATGCCGTAATAGTGAATGTCCTCGCGATAGGGCATATTGGCGACCAGCGCATTGCTGCACACGCCGAACGCGCCCGTTGGGCATTGCTCCATGAAGGTGACGTCGGTTTTCTGCCCGGCCAGTTGTGGCTGGCAAAAGCCATCGTGGAACAGCTTCGCGGGAATGGTCTTGTTCTGCTGGCACACTTTGACGTCCAGGCGCTCCGCCTGACTGTGCACCAGGCAGGCTTGTGCCCACACCTGGCTGCAAAGCACCGCCAACAACAGCGGCACACCGATTAAGATCCTGGTTTTCAACGCGACCCTCACAAGCGACCCATATGCTGCAGAACATCCCCACCCACGTGATCGGCGGACCTCTGGGGGCAGGTAAGACCAGCCTCATCAAACACCTGCTGGCTCAGAAGCCGGCGGATGAACGGTGGGCGATCCTTATCAATGAATTCGGTCAGATCGGCCTGGATGCCGCGCTGCTGACCACGGCCGCCGATGGTATCGCACTTGGTGAAGTGGCTGGTGGTTGCCTGTGTTGCGTGAACGGTGCGCCGTTTCAGATCGGGTTGGGGCGGCTGCTGCGCAAGGCCAGGCCTCATCGCCTGTTTATTGAGCCCTCCGGGCTTGGGCATCCCGCGCAGCTCATCGAACAACTGAATCAGGCGCCCTGGCTGGGCGTATTGACCGTGCAACCCAGCGTCATGGTGTTGGATGCCATCGCGCTGGCCGCGGGCAAACTGTTACCGCCGAGCCAGCAATCGGCCCTGGCTCACGCAGGCCTGCTGGTCCTGAACAAATCTGCAGAGCTTGATGCGGTCACTCGGCGGCAGATCAGCGAAGGACTGCCTGTCGACAAGCAACTGCTGTGGACCGATCAGGGCATCATGCCGTTGGCTGATCTGCCAGGCATTATGTACAGCGCCGAGCAGGGCAGTTTGTCTGTGGATAAGTCGATCGTGCCCCCCAGTCTTGGCAAGATTGCGGCTGTCTGGCCTGATCCACGTCAGCCCATTTGCCTGAGTCAGGCGCAACATGAGGGCTGGAGTATCGGCTGGCGCTGGCACCCGAGTCAGCGTTTTGAGCTTTCGCGGATTCAGCAATGGCTGCAAGGCATGCCATGGCAACGCGCAAAACTGGTTATCCACAGCGCAGATGGCTGGTTTTCGGGCAATGGGCTTGAAGGGGCGGCGTTGAACTGGCAAGCCAGCGAATGGCGGAAGGATTCGCGGCTGGAGTTGATATTTACCGAGCCTCAGGATGAGGCTCAATTAACGACAGAACTGACGGCTTGTTTGCTCTAGACCGTTGTGGGACCGGCTGGAGCAGCCCTACAGGTTCACTGCTTCCACTTGTTATGTTCCTGACGCCACTGGCTCAACTGAATGATTTCTGCGCTGGGCGGCGGGGTTTTCATTTCGAACGGGTAGGGCGCCAGTTCAATCTGTGCGCTGTGAGCGCCGAACATGGTGATCGTGCCCGGATGGCGTTGCTCGCCTGTCACCGTGAACTCGAAGTTGTACACCCGGGCCAGGCGCTTGCGGCCTTGGGAGTCGCGGGCGAAGGTGAGCTTGCGCAAGGCGACGTTGCCATCGAGCAGTTCAAGGTCCAGGCGCGCGCAATGCTGTTTGACCCGCTCCAGCGCGCGCTCGCGCAACCCGTGGGAATGCCACCACCATGCGCCGCCCGCGGCGAATAGCATCAAAACAAACATGTTTCCCAGGGTCAGCATGAGCAGGTACTCCAACAAAGTGCCACCAGCTTAACTGTCTCTGAGGATTTGCAGCCATACTGCGCGACTTAAATTTCTCACTACTGCATTTGCATCGTGTTCAGGATCCCTTGATGAAACGTACACCCCATTTGCTCGCCATTCAGTCCCATGTGGTTTTCGGCCATGCGGGTAACAGCGCTGCGGTCTTTCCCATGCAGCGGGTCGGGGTCAACGTCTGGCCGCTCAATACCGTGCAGTTCTCCAACCACACCCAGTATCGGCAATGGGCGGGCGATGTACTGGCGCCGCAACAGATTCCGGCGCTGATCGAAGGTATTGCTGCCATCGGCGAGTTGGGCAACTGCGATGCGGTGTTGTCCGGCTATCTGGGCAGCGCAGCGCAAGGGCAGGCGATCCTGACGGGCGTGGCGCGGATCAAGGCGGCCAATCCGAAGGCGCTGTATCTCTGTGATCCGGTCATGGGCCACCCGGAAAAAGGCTGCATCGTGCCTGCCGAAGTCAGCGACTTTCTGCTTGATGAAGCCGCTGCGGTGGCGGACTTCATGTGCCCTAATCAATTGGAGCTGGACAGCTTTTCCGGTCGTAAGCCTGATTCACTGGCCGATTGTGTAGGCATGGCTCGCGCTTTACTGGCTCGCGGGCCGAAAGCCATCGTGGTCAAACACCTGGATTACCCCGGCAAGGCTGCTGACGGCTTTGAAATGCTGCTGGTGACGGCCGATGCCAGCTGGCACCTGCGCCGCCCGCTATTGGCCTTTCCGCGCCAGCCAGTGGGCGTGGGCGATCTGACGTCCGGGTTGTTCCTGGCGCGGGTGCTGCTGGGGGATGATCTGGTGGCAGCCTTCGAGTTTGCCGCCGCTGCCGTTCACGAAGTGCTGCTGGAAACCCAGGCGTGCGCAAGCTACGAACTGGAACTGGTCCGCGCCCAGGATCGCATTGCGCATCCACGGGTGAGGTTTGAGGCGGTCAGGTTGTAAAACGTCCTCCACATGCACGCTTGTAGGAGCTGCCGAAGGCTGCGAACAGCGGTGTATCAGGCACACCGTGGTTCGCAGCCTTCGGCAGCTCCTACAGGTTATGTGTCTCCCATCAGATCTCGACGTTGCTTAAAGCGTCTCGTCCTTGATTTCCTGATAGCGCTTTTCCAGTTCCTGGCGGATCTGGCGGCGTTGTTGGGCCTGGATGTAGCGGCGCTTGCCGTCCAGGCTCTCTGGCTCCAGCGGCGGAACGCTGGCCGGTTTGCGCTGATCGTCTACGGCAACCATGGTGAAGAAGCAGCTGTTGGTGTGACGTACCGAGCGCTCGCGGATGTTTTCCGTGACTACCTTGATGCCGACTTCCATCGACGTGTTCCCGGTGTAGTTGACCGAGGCCAGGAAGGTCACCAGTTCACCCACATGAATGGGCTCACGGAAAATCACCTGATCCACCGACAGCGTCACCACGTAACGCCCTGCATAGCGGCTGGCGCAGGCGTAGGCGACTTCATCCAGGTATTTCAACAGGGTGCCACCGTGCACGTTGCCAGAGAAGTTGGCCATGTCCGGTGTCATCAATACAGTCATCGACAGCTGGGCGTTTCCGGGTTCCATAGCGTTCTCACGATCAAGGCGGTTCAGAGGTCGCACCTTATGGCGGTGCTCATTGATTCACGCGTTGCATGAACAGTTATCGGGACGCTTGCTGGCCCGAGGCCGTCACGCTGAGCGTCCATCTGTTTCCATATATTGCACCGGCTTTACCGATGAATGCGCAGTGTTAACCTGCAAAAGCCCGTGGAGCGGGTATTTTCTTACAAATTAATCAGAATTTTGCAGTGCAGTAGCTGAATTGCCCTACGTCTGTTCGGGAATTGGGCTGACAGCCATGCGTTTCATTAAGGAGCCGGACCCATGCATGCCATCAGCTTTATTCAGGATTTGGCGGTGATCATGCTAGTGGCTGGCGTCGTGACCATTCTGTTCCACCGCCTCAAGCAGCCGGTGGTGCTGGGCTACATTGTGGCGGGTTTTATCATCGGCCCGCACACCCCGCCATTCGGGCTGATCCACGACGAAGACACGATCAAGACCCTGGCCGAGCTGGGGGTGATCTTCCTGATGTTCTGCCTGGGGCTCGAATTCAGTCTGCGCAAGCTGTTCAAGGTGGGCGCTACAGCGTTCATCGCCGCGTTCCTCGAAATCACCCTGATGATCTGGATCGGTTACGAGATCGGCCAGTACTTTGGCTGGAGCACCATGGACTCGCTGTTCCTGGGCGCGATCCTGGCGATTTCCTCGACGACCATCATCGTCAAGGCGCTCAACGATCTGAAGATGAAAAACCAGCCCTTCGCGCAGCTGATTTTCGGCGTGCTGATCGTCGAAGACATCCTCGGCATCGGGATCATTGCGCTGCTGTCAGGGATCGCAGTGAGCGGCTCGGTCAGCTCGGGCGAAGTGTTTTCCACGGTCGGCAAGCTGTCGCTGTTCATGATTGTGGCGCTGGTCATCGGCATTTTGGTGGTGCCGCGTCTGCTGGCCTACGTGGCGAAATTCGAAAGCAATGAGATGCTGCTGATCACCGTACTCGGCCTGTGTTTCGGCTTCTGCCTGCTGGTGGTCAAGCTTGAATACAGCATGGTGCTGGGCGCCTTTCTGATCGGCGCGATCATGGCTGAGTCGCGTCAGTTGATGAAAATTGAGCGCCTGATCGAACCCATTCGAGACATGTTCAGCGCCATCTTTTTCGTTGCCATCGGCCTGATGATTGATCCAGCAATCCTGCTGCAGTACGCGTGGCCGATTGCAGTGATCACCGTGGCAGTGGTGCTGGGCAAAATGCTGTCCTGCGGTTTGGGGGCATTTCTGGCGGGTAACGACGGCAAAACCTCGCTGCGGGTGGGCATGGGGCTGTCACAGATTGGCGAATTTTCCTTCATCATCGCGGCATTGGGGATGACGCTGCAGGTGACTAGCGACTTCCTTTACCCGGTGGCGGTGGCGGTTTCAGCGATCACGACCTTGCTGACCCCTTACCTGATTCGGGGTGCAGATCCGTTGTCGCACCATCTGGCGCGCATCATGCCGGAGCGTTTGGCCCGGGTGTTCGGCATGTATGGCGAATGGCTGCGCAGCATTCAGCCGCAAGGCGAGGGCGCGCTGCTGGCGTCGATGATCAGGCGGATTCTGTTGCAGGTGGGCGTGAACCTGGCGCTGGTGATCGCGATCTTCTTCTGCGGCGGCTATTTTGCCGAGCGTCTGGGCGTCTACATCAGTGAATGGGTGGGCGACGTGGGCCAGCAGAAGGCGTGGATCTGTGGTGCGGCATTGCTGCTGTCGCTGCCGTTTTTGATCGCGGCGTACCGCAAGCTCAAGGCGCTGTCGATGCTGCTGGCGGAAATGGGCGTCAAGCCTGAAATGGCGGGTAGGCATACGGCGCGGGTGCGCAAGGTGATCGCCGAGGTGATCCCTTTGTTGTCGCTATTGGTGATTTTCGTACTGCTGGCGGCGCTGTCCGCCAGCATTCTGCCGACCAATGAGTTGCTGATGCTCATCGTAGTGATTGCAGCGATAGTGGCTGCGGTGGCGTGGCGCTGGTTCATCCGCGTGCATACCCGCATGCAGATCGCGCTCCTGGAGACGCTTGGGAATCATCAGGAGCCGAATGAGCATTAACGGCCGAGCGTGGCACTTGTAGGAGCGAACTTGTTCGCGAGGCGGTGTGTCAGGCGCTACGTCTCGCGAACAAGTTCGCTCCTACAAGGGATACAACTCAGCTTTCCAGCCAAACATCCCGCGCCCAGTGCCACACCGATTCCCAATTCTCTTCAGTCACCAGTTCTTCTTCGCCAGACCACAGCACTACGGTGCCGTCTTCTTCGACGCAGTAGTAGTCTTCGCCGTCCTGGCAGATCGGGATCAGCTCGCGTGGCACGCCCACATCCCAGGCGTTGGCGGCAACGTCAGGCAAATAGGTGTGCGACTGTGGATCGGTAATGGTCACCGGTTCCAGGCTGCCGTAGACCACATCGCTCACTGTCAGCAGGAATTCCTTGAAGACGAACGGGATGTTGATAAACAGCTGTTCTTCGACCTCAACGAGCTGATCCTCGTCGGGCAGCTCAAGCGGAACCGGAACGGGTTCATTCGCTTCGCGTAATTGTTCAATGACTTCTTCCACGGCCTGGCTCCTCTGACTTGATGGCGCGGTTTATACAGTAGCGTAAAGCCTTTCTCAAAATAACTATCCAATCGGATAAAACAAAAACCCCGGACAAGTCCGGGGTTTTGCTCAAGCATGGAGCGCTCTGGATCAGCCGTTCTGGCGGATACCAGCCACCAGCCAAGGCTGGTTGTCGCCCTGTGGGCGTTCCATGTTCCAGCTTTCGCTGAACACTTCGCCCTGGTCAAAGCGCGAAGTCTTGGATACGCCGCTGAAGGTCAGGGTCGCGATGGTTTTGTCAGCGCGATCATCCAGGCCGTCCAGTTGCACGGTCAGGTTGTCGATGAAGGTCGACTGGAAGCCTTCGCCCAGATCAGCGCGTTCCTTTTTCAGGAAAGCCAGCATCTGCGGGGTCACGAACTCTGCGATCTTGTCCATCTCGTTGGCATCCCAGTGCTGTTGCAGCGACTGGAAGTGGTTACGAGCGGCTTCAAGGAAGCGGGTTTCGTTGAACCAGGCCGGAGCATTGATCACTGGAGCTGCGGCCGAAGCTGCACCCATGCCGCCGAACATCGAGTTCTGCGCAGGCTGCTCAGTGTTTTCACGTTGATAAGGCACTGGACCAGCAGGAGTGGCCATTTGCGGGCCTTGTTGCTTGCGACGACGGGCCGCGATGAAGCGGAAGATCAGGAAGGCAATGACCGCCATGATCAGGATGTCGAAGATCTGCATCCCCTGGAAGCCGTCGCCCATGAACATCGAAGCGAGCAGGCCACCGGCGGCGAGACCGGCCAACGGGCCGAGCCAGCGCGAAGCACCGCTGGCAGCAGGTGCCGGACGGCCAGCAGCGTTAGGCGCTGCAGCTGGAGTGGAAGGAGCAGTTTGGCGCGCCTGATGGCTTGGCGCCGAGCCCATGCTCTTGCCACCACCGAAACGCGCAGCGTTGGCTTCGAGGCTCATGGTGAGCCCGATGCACAGCGCCAGAGCGATGCTTAGAAAACGTTGCATAAGGGTATTCCCGTTTTATGGAGTGCACGCGCGCCATATTGCATAGGGGCTATGTGTATGGCTAGCGGCCAAATGTATCCGGCTTTTGCATAAAAGACTGCAGGGCCTGTGAGGGCTGGTCTGTAGGGCTTCGGTAAAAGATCTGTAGGATTTTTCGTTTGGCTTGGTCAGCTATATGGAGCTGACCGGAGGGAGATTCAAGCTGGGGGGGGCAAAAGCTCCGTTTACATCGCCGATGCTTGCTGAAAACCTGTGGGAGCGAATTCATTCGCGAAGAGGTCAGTACATTCGACGCATCTTCATCGGATCAAACATCGTCTTCGCGAATAAATTCGCTCCTACAGGTCCGAGGTCTATCAAAGCTCGCGGGGCAAGCATAAAGCCCCTCAGCGCTGAGCGATCAAATCGCTTCCAGCTTCGCGTAGCCCATCATCAGCCACTTGCTGCCTTCGGCAAAATTGACCTGCACCCGTGCCTGAGCGCCTGCGCCTTCGAAGTTGAGGATCACGCCGTCGCCAAACACCGCATGCCTGACCTGTTGCCCGAGGCTGAAAGCGGTTTCCGGGATGCCGGTGCCATTGAACAGGCTGCTGGTGCTGACCTTCTGCGTGCCGCCAAACGGTCGGCTGACGCTATTGGACAAACGGACTTCCTGAATCAGCAAAGGCGGAATCTCGCGTACGAAACGCGACACCTTGTTGTAGGTTTCGCTGCCATACAGCCGTCGGGTCTCGGCGTAGGTCATCACCAGTTGCTGCATGGCGCGGGTAATACCGACATAAGCCAGGCGCCGTTCCTCTTCAAGACGGCCAGGTTCTTCGAGGCTCATCTTGTGCGGGAACAGGCCTTCTTCCATGCCCACCAAAAACACGTAAGGGAATTCCAGGCCTTTGGCGCTGTGCAGGGTCATCAGTTGAATGCTGTCTTCGTGTTCTTCGGCCTGGGTGTCGCCCGCTTCCAGTGACGCGTGGCCCAGAAAGGCGGCCAACGGGGTCAGCTCGGCGTCTTCTTCATTGTTTTCGAAGTTGCGCGCGGCGCTGACCAGTTCCTCAAGGTTTTCTACCCGAGCCTGGCCTTTTTCGCCTTTCTCTTCCTTGTGGTAGTTGATCAGCCCGGATTGTTCGATCACGGTCTGGGTCATCAGATGCAGCGGCATCTCCATGACTTTGGCGGCGAGGTTTTCGATCAGCTCGACAAACCCACCCAGCGCCCCGGCGGCGCGGCCGGTCAGGCCTTTATTGGCGATCAGCTGGCGCGTGGCTTCCCACATCGACACATCGGCATGGCGCGCGTGCTGACGAATCGCTTCGACGGTTTTTTCGCCAATGCCACGGGCCGGGACGTTGATCACCCGCTCCAGTGCGGCATCGTTGCCACGGCCCTCCAGCAAACGCAGGTAAGCCATGGCGTTCTTGATTTCCATACGCTCGAAGAAGCGCTGGCCGCCATAGATGCGATACGGAATGCGCTCGCGCAGCAACGCTTCTTCAAGTACCCGGGACTGGGCGTTGGAGCGGTAGAGAATGGCGATCTCACTGCGTGCCAGGCCGGTCTTGAGCGCGCTTTCGATGGTTTCCACCACGTAGCGGGCTTCGTCGTGTTCGTTGAAGGCGGCGTAGAGATTGATCAGCTCGCCATCGCCCACATCCGTCCACAGCTCTTTGCCCATGCGGCCGCTGTTATTGATGATCAGGCCGTTGGCCGCCTTGAGGATGCTGGCGGTGGAGCGGTAGTTCTGCTCCAGGCGAATGACTTCGGTGTCCGGGAAGTCCGAAGAGTACTGGTGGATGTTCTCGATCTTCGCCCCGCGCCAGCCGTAAATCGACTGATCGTCGTCGCCCACCACCATCAGGCTGTCACCGCCCTGAGCCAGCAGACGCAACCAGGCGTACTGCACGGCGTTGGTGTCCTGGAATTCGTCCACCAGCACGTGGCGGAAGCGGCGCTGATAATGCGCCAGCAGGCCGGGGTTATCGCGCCACAGGTCCAGAGCACGCAGCAGCAGCTCGGAGAAGTCGATGACGCCTGCGCGCTGGCAGGCTACTTCATAGGCTTCGTAGATGGACTTCATGGTGGTCAGGAACAGGTCGCCGCTGGCCTGAATATGTTTGGGGCGCAGGCCTTCGTCTTTCTGGCCATTGATGAACCACTGAGCCTGCTTGACCGGCCAGCGCTGCTCATCCAGGCCCAACTCGCGGATCACCCGTTTGACCAGGCGTGCCTGATCGTCGCTGTCCAGGATCTGGAACGTCTGCGAAAGCCCGGCTTCCTGCCAGTGCGCCCGCAAAAGGCGGTGCGCCAGGCCGTGGAAGGTGCCGACCCACATGCCAGCCGGGTTGATACCCATCAGCTGTTCGATCCGGTGGCGCATTTCTGCCGCCGCCTTGTTGGTGAACGTCACCGACAGGATCGAATGGGGCGAGGCTTGCTCGACCTGGATCAACCAGGCGATGCGATGCACCAGCACACGGGTTTTGCCGGAACCAGCGCCGGCCAGGACCAACTGACGACCCACGGAGGCAGCTACGGCCTGACGTTGGGCATCGTTGAGGGAATTAAGCAGAAGGGAGAGATCATCGCGCATCGACGCATTCTAGGGTGCCGCGCGTAACCGGGCAAACCATGCTTTGATCGGCGCGACAAAAGTACGCTTTGGTGGCTGAGCGCAGCAAACGGGTTTGATTGGTGCGGCCCCAATCACAGAATGCGACGAGGGGCAGGTCAACCGGCTGTTAAATAGTCTCAGACAGTTTGGTCTGGTGCATGGCTTGTGTATGCTCGCGGGCACGTTTAGCGCCCCACTATTATAAGAATCCGCCATGCCTTCCAGTTTCCGTGCTCCGCGCGCTTTCGGCGTGAACCGGCACTCCATTCGTCAGCAATACGCCGGCCCGTTGGCGGTCGAGCGCACGCGCCTGCTTTATCAGGGCTCGCTGCTGCCAACTTTGTTGATGTTCATCAACGGGGCGGTCTGTGCGTTTTTGCTCTGGAGCCCGGAGCGTTACTTGCTGGTCAGCATTTGGCTGGGCTGGTTGTCGGCGTTGGTGAGCCTGCGGGTTATCCAGGTCGCTGCCTTTCGCGGCGCCAGCGCCGAACGCCGTGCCGACCCGATCTGGGGGCGGATGTTTCTGCTTGGCGCCGCTGTCAGCGGCCTGACCCTGGCCAGCGCCGCCCTGGTGCTGGTGCCGGTGGAGAACTTTCAGCAACAGGCCTGGGTGTTTGGCCTGATTGGCGCCGCGACGCTGTCAGCCAGCATTGCCTACGCCGCCAGCATCCCGGCCTTTCTGACCTTTACCTTGCCCTGTCTGCTGCCGCCGATCGCTTATCTGTTCTGGGGCGGCGACATTCCGCTGCGTGGCTGGGGCTGGCTGGGGCTGATCTTGCTGATCGCCCTGATTGTAGTGGCCTGGCAGGTCAATCGACTTATCCAGAGCGGGCTGATCCGGCGTTTTCAGAATCAGGCCCTGATCGACGAATTGCAGCAGGCGCAAATCACCAGCGCGCAGCTTAATGAAGAACTGGCTCGGGAAGTCGATCAGCGTCGCACCGCAGAGCTGGATCTGCGCCAGGCTCAGGCTGAACTGGAAGTGCGTGTCGCGTTGCGCACCAGTGAGCTTGAAGAAGCCAATCTCGCCCTCAGCAAAAGCCCGCCGCGGTTGGCGGCCACGGTATTTGAAGCCGCTAGCGAAGGCATCGCCATTTTCGACCCGGACTACAACATCGTTGCGGTGAACCAGGCCTTCAGTCGGGTGACCGGTTATGAACAGCAGGACCTGGTCGGACGCAAAGTGACCGAAATCGCCAGCAGCCGCGATGCTCGCCGACATTTCCAGGCGATTCATCAGTCTCTTGAGCAAACCGGCAGCTGGCAGGGTGAACTGGTCGAAACACGTAAAAATGGCGAGCTGTATCCGCAGTGGCTGCAGCTGAGCGTCGTTCGCGATACGGCAGGAGAAATGAGCCATATTGTCGGCTTCTTCGCCGATCTGTCGGCGCGGCGTGAATCCGAAGAGCGGATGCGCTACCTGACCCACTTCGATGAGCTGACAGGCCTGGCCAACCGCTCGCTGTTCAAGGAACGTCTGCGCGAAGCCAATCAGCGGGTACGCCAGGGCGGCAGAAGCCTTGCTTTGCTGCATATCAACCTGGACCGCTTCAAGCTGCTCAACGACAGCCTGGGCCATGAAGTTGCCGATCAGTTGCTCAAGCAGGTATCGCGTCGTTTGAGCAGCACCCTGCCGGAAGCCGACACCATCGCCCGCTTGTCCGGGGATGAGTTCGCGGTGCTGTTTGATGCTTACGGCAACCTGTCCAGCCTCACCCGGGTCACCAGCCGCCTGTTGGCGAAACTGCGCACACCTATTTCCGTCGCGGGGCATGAGCTGGTGGTCAGTGCCTCGGTGGGCATCAGCCTGTTGCCGGACTCGGCGCGGGAAATATCCGCACTGGTCAGCCAGGCCAATATCGCCATGCAACACGCCAAGCATCTGGGCGGTAATAACTTCCAGTTCTTTACCGAAAGCCTGCAGGCCAGCACGCTGGAGCGTTTGCAGCTGGAAATCCAGCTGCGCAAAGCCATCGAGGACAATCAGCTGGAGGTCTTCTACCAGCCCAAGCTGAGCCTGGAGACCGGCCGGTTGGATGCTGCCGAAGCGCTGGTGCGCTGGCGTCACCCTGAAAGGGGCATGGTGCCGCCGGGAGATTTCATCGGGCTGGCCGAAGAGACCGGCCTGATCGGGTCCATTGGCGAGATCGTCCTGCGCGAAGCCTGTCGACAAGCCTGCCAATGGCAGCAACAGGGCCTCGCGCCGCTGCGGGTGTCGGTCAACCTGTCGGTGCATCAACTGCGCCAGGGCAAGCTGGTCAGTCTGGTGCGCCAGGTACTGGAAGAGTCCGGCCTGGCGCCGCATCTTCTGGAGCTTGAACTCACCGAAAGTCAGTTGCTCGACAGCGTTGAACACATCATCAGCACCTTCCAGCAATTGCGGGAGCTGGGCGTGAAGCTGGCCATCGACGACTTCGGCACCGGCTATTCTTCCCTGAGTTACCTCAAACGCTTCCCGGTGGACTACGTGAAAATCGATCAGGCATTCATTCGCGGCCTGGGCGAAGGCACCGAAGACGAAGCCATCACCCAGGCAATCATCGCCATGGCCCACAGCCTGGGCTTGAAAGTGGTGGCCGAAGGGGTCGAGAACCAGGTGCAGCTGGATTTCCTGAGAGCCAGTGGCTGTGATGAGGTGCAGGGGTATTTGATCAGCAGGCCGTTGGAGGCAGGGGCGTTGGCTACGCTGCTCAATCAAGGTCTCATCAATACTTGAAGTGTGATGTGTTCCTGTAGGAGCTGCCGAAGGCTGCGAACAGGGGTGTATCAGATACAACGCCTTCGCAGCCTTCGGCAGCTCCTACAGGATTGCGATTGAGATAGTTATTTCGTGTTTGATGCGAGAGGGCTGTTGAAGTAGATGTCGGAATAATCCCACGTCGAATCTCGATTTAACCTTCAATTGCCGGTGTGAGAATGTCCGAGGCGCGTTTAACTGGGCGTCTCGCAGGTCATGTAGTATAACTACAAAAAAGCTACATCCCGTCCCACGCACCTTTTGTCGAGTCCATCCATTGAATCTGCTGCAGCACATCGCCCAGTCACGCCATCTGTTACGCAAGTCGGAACTCAAAGTCGCCGACCACGTGCTGCTTGACCCTGCGGCTGTAATGCACAGTTCCATGGCCGATCTGGCGCACAACGTCGGGATCAGTGAGCCCACCATCGTGCGTTTCTGCCGGGCCATTGGCTGCACCGGGTTTCAGGATTTGAAGCTCAAGCTCGCGCAAAGCCTCGCCGCCGGGGCGAGTTTTGGGCAGTTCGCGATTCACGAAGACGACTCGGTGGCTGACTACAGCCTGAAGATCTTCGACACTACCTTGCACACATTGATGGAAGTGCGCGAAAACCTCGACCCTCACGCCTTGCAGCTGGCCGTGACTGCCATGGCGTCGGCCAAGCGCGTCGAGTTCTACGGCTTTGGTGCCTCGGGCGCGGTTGCGGCGGACGCTCAGCACAAGTTCTTCCGCTTGTTGCTCAGTGCGGCGGCGTACTCGGATCCACACATGCAAGCCATGTCAGCCGTGACCCTGGTCCCTTCCGACGTTGCCGTGTGTATTTCCCAGTCCGGGCGTTCGAAGGATTTGCTGATTACCGCCAATCTGGTCCGCGAGACTGGCGCGACGCTGATTACCTTGTGCCCAAGCCAGACGCCGCTGGCCGAGCTGTCGTCCGTCAATCTGGCGATTGATGTGCACGAAGACACGGAAATCTACACGCCGCTGACTTCCCGCATTGCGCATCTGGTGGTCATCGATGTGCTGGCAATGGGCGTCGCCATGGCGCGTGGCCCTAGCCTGGTCAACCATCTGAAAAGCGTAAAACGCAGCCTGCGAGGCCTTCGTCTGTCGCCCAAGTCGATCAAGTCCCACGAGGATTGATGGTCAGGGACGATTATCCCCTGTAGGAGCCAACTTGTTGGCGAGCCGGTCGATCAGTTGGTCGATGTATTGCCTGCCCTGACGCTCGCAAACAAGTTCGCTCCTACAGAGAATGTGTTTTCCACAACCTTCATCATTCCGTCACCAATGCGCCGCCGCTTTGTCACCATTGGCGCCCATCCTGATACTCCCGCAACGCACTTGGGAGACAGGATATGCCTCGGCACTACGATGACTCGCACCAGAACAGCACTGTAAAAACCCGCCGCCAGCAGGAAGACCAGCGTCGCATGGCGTTCCGTCGGGCGATTGAAAGCTATTCGGAGGAGCGTCGGCTCAATCAAGAGCTGTGCGATTACGACGATGGCCTGTCGGCACAGCTCTGGCAGGCCGCTAACCCTTCAGCGGGCGACCGTCGAAGCGCTCAACCAGCTGGCTGATCTGCGCCCGTTCGGTGCGGATGAATGCCAGGAAGGCATGAGCCACCGGTGACAATCGCCGGTCTTTGGCCTGCACCACGCACCAGCTGCGATACAGCGGCAACTCCGCCACGGGCAACTCGTTGAGCTGTCCAGTGGCGAGTTCCAGACTGACCGCGTGGCGGGTCAGCATCGCAATCCCCAGCCCGGCGAGCACGCTCTCACGCTGGGCTTCATGCGCCGCCACTTCCAGCGTGGTGGTGAAGTGCACGCGTTTGTCCTTGAAGTATTCCTCACACGCCTTGCGCGTCCCCGAACCGTTTTCCCTGATCAGCAGTGGATAGGGTTCAAGATCCTTGAGGCTCAAGGCCCGCCCGTCACACAGCGGATGGTCAGGCGGCGCCACGGCTACAATCGGGTTGTTGAGAAACGGCAGAAACTCAAGGCCCATGTCCTGAGGCACCATGGACATCACCACCAGATCGTCGCGGTTGTCCGAAAGCCGTCTGATGATCTGCGCGCGATTGGCCACCGTCAGGTTGAGAATCACCTCGGGATACTTGCGTCGAAAGGCAGCGAACAGATGCGGGATGAAGTACTTGCAGCTGGATTCCACCGCCAGCTTGAGCTGACCTTGCAGCGAGCCCTGCATGTCGGTGAGCTGCATGTCGAGGTTTTCCAGCCGCCCGAAAATATCCCGGCTGGCGGATTGCAGGGCCTCGGCGGCTTCGGTCAGGTACAGCTTTTTGCCGATATATTCGAACAGCGGTTGCCCAACCAGCTCTTCAAGCTGACGAATCTGCAAACTGACAGCAGGTTGTGTAAGCGCCATTTCATCCGCTGCGCGGCTGTAGGACTTGAGGTCACACACTTCGTTGAAAATCCGAAGCTGACGCAATGTCATACGCATCAATGACTTACGCACTTTTATCGCTCCCGGCCCATAGCTGAAGTGCCAACTATAAGTCTTTACTTATACACATCCCAATTTTTACTCATTTTTGTTAATCCCTGAACCGGCTTAGGGTGTCCCTGCGGCAATAAACCACATGTGCTGTTACAAAAAGCCCGGTTTGCCAACCGCCTGTTCAACGGTCGAGGAAATACTCGTGATAACAAAAATCCTGATCGCCAACCGCGGTGAAATTGCTGTCCGGATCGTGCGCGCTTGCGCCGAGATGGGCATTCGCTCGGTTGCGGTCTTTTCCGACGCCGACCGCCACGCGCTTCATGTAAAGCGTGCCGACGAGGCCCACAGCATTGGCGCTGAACCGCTTGCCGGTTATTTGAACCCGCGCAAGCTGGTTAACCTGGCTGTGGAAACGGGCTGCGATGCTCTGCACCCCGGTTATGGTTTCCTTTCTGAAAATGCCGAACTGGCCGACATCTGCGCCGAACGCGGCATTAAATTCATTGGTCCGTCTGCGGAAGTCATTCGCCGAATGGGTGACAAGACCGAAGCCCGCCGCAGCATGATCAAGGCGGGCGTCCCGGTGACGCCAGGCACCGAAGGCAATGTCGCGGACATCGCCGAAGCCCTGCTCGAGGGTGATCGCATTGGTTATCCGGTCATGCTCAAAGCCACATCCGGTGGCGGCGGGCGTGGTATCCGCCGCTGCAACAGCCGTGAAGAGCTGGAGCAGGCATTCCCGCGGGTCATTTCCGAAGCCACCAAGGCCTTTGGTTCGGCCGAAGTGTTCCTGGAAAAATGCATCGTCAATCCCAAGCACATCGAAGCGCAGATCCTGGGCGACAGCTTTGGCAGTGTCGTGCATCTGTTCGAGCGCGATTGCTCGATTCAGCGTCGCAACCAGAAGCTCATCGAAATCGCTCCGAGTCCGCAACTGACGCCGGAACAGCGCGCCTACATCGGTGACTTGTCGGTGCGCGCCGCCAAGGCCGTGGGTTACGAGAACGCCGGCACCGTGGAGTTCCTGCTCGCCGAGGGCGAGGTGTACTTCATGGAGATGAACACCCGGGTGCAGGTGGAACACACCATCACCGAAGAAATCACCGGCATCGACATCGTCCGCGAACAGATCCGCATCGCCTCGGGCCTGCCGCTTTCCATCAAGCAGGAAGACATCATCCATCGCGGTTTTGCCCTGCAGTTCCGGATCAACGCCGAAGACCCGAAAAACAACTTTCTGCCCAGCTTCGGCAAGATCACCCGTTACTACGCGCCCGGCGGTCCTGGGGTGCGTACCGATACAGCGATCTACACCGGCTACACGATTCCGCCGTACTACGACTCCATGTGCCTGAAGCTGATTGTCTGGGCGCTGACCTGGGAAGAGGCGATGGACCGCGGCCTGCGCGCGCTGGACGACATGCGCCTGCAAGGGGTGAAAACCACCGCTGCGTATTACCAGGAAATCCTGCGTAACCCGGAATTTCGTAGCGGGCAGTTCAATACCAGCTTCGTTGAAAGCCATCCCGAACTGACCAACTACTCGATCAAGCGCAAACCCGAAGAGCTGGCCCTGGCCATCGCTGCAGCCATTGCTGCACACGCAGGCTTATAGAAAAGCAGCTTCAAGCTGCAAGCGGCAAGCTGTAAGCAAGAGCGCGTTCGCTTTTTCTTGCGGCTTGTAGCTTGAAGCTTGTCGCTATGAGGAGATCCAAATGTCCAAGAAGATCTTTGTAACCGACACCATCCTGCGTGACGCCCACCAGTCGCTGCTGGCCACCCGCATGCGCACCGAAGACATGCTGCCGATCTGCGACAAGCTCGACAAAGTCGGCTACTGGTCGCTGGAATGCTGGGGCGGGGCGACGTTCGATGCCTGTGTGCGCTTTTTGAAAGAAGACCCGTGGGAGCGCCTGCGCCAGTTGCGTGCGGCGCTGCCCAATACGCGTCTGCAAATGCTGCTGCGCGGCCAGAACCTACTGGGCTATCGGCATTACAGCGACGACGTGGTCAAAGCGTTCGTCGCCAAAGCTGCCGCCAACGGCATCGATGTGTTCCGCATCTTCGACGCCATGAATGACGTGCGTAACCTGCGCGTGGCGATCGAAGCCGTTAAGGAATCGGGCAAACATGCCCAAGGCACCATCGCCTACACCACTAGCCCGGTGCATACCATTGCCGCGTTCGTGGAGCAGGCCAAACAGATGGAAGCCATGGGTTGCGACTCGGTGGCGATCAAAGACATGGCCGGCCTGCTGACGCCATACGCCACCGGCGAACTGGTCAAGGCGCTGAAAGCCGAGCAATCGCTGCCGGTGTTCATCCATTCTCACGATACGGCTGGCCTGGCTGCCATGTGCCAGCTCAAGGCCATCGAAAACGGCGCTGACCACATCGACACAGCGATCTCCAGCTTCGCTTGGGGCACTAGCCATCCGGGCACCGAATCCATGGTCGCTGCGCTTAAAGGCAGCGAGTTCGATACCGGCCTGAACCTGGAGCTGTTGCAGGAAATTGGCTTGTACTTCTACGCAGTGCGTAAGAAATATCACCAGTTCGAGAGCGAATTCACCGCAGTCGATACCCGCGTGCAGGTCAACCAGGTGCCCGGCGGGATGATTTCCAACCTCGCCAACCAGCTCAAGGAGCAAGGCGCGCTCAACCGCATGGGCGAGGTGTTGGCCGAGATTCCCCGTGTTCGCAAGGATTTGGGCTATCCGCCGCTGGTTACACCCACCTCGCAGATCGTCGGCACGCAAGCGTTCTTCAACGTGCTGGCGGGCGAGCGCTACAAGACCATCACCAACGAAGTGAAACTGTACCTGCAAGGTGGCTACGGCAAGGCGCCGGGGCAGGTGGATGAAAAGCTGCGTCGTCAGGCGATTGGCAATGAAGACCTGATCGATGTGCGTCCTGCTGATCTGCTCAAGCCGGAAATGAACAAGCTGCGCGATGACATCGGGGCACTGGCGACTTCTGAAGAAGACGTGCTGACTTACGCCATGTTCCCGGACATTGGACGCAAATTCCTCGAAGAACGCGCTGCGGGCACCCTCAAGCCGGAAGTGCTGTTGCCGATCCCGGAAGCGGGCGGCGTGAGCAAGCCAGGCGGCGAAGGTGTGCCGACCGAGTTCGTGATTGACGTGCATGGCGAAAGCTATCGCGTCGACATCACCGGGGTGGGCGTCAAGGCCGAAGGCAAGCGCCACTTCTACCTGTCCATCGATGGCATGCCGGAAGAAGTGGTGTTCGAACCGCTCAACGAATTCGTCAGCGGCGGCGCCAGCAAACGCACCCAGGCCAGCGCCCCCGGCCACGTCAGCACCAGCATGCCGGGCAACATCGTTGATGTGCTGGTCAAGGAAGGCGACATGGTCAAGGCCGGGCAGGCCGTGTTGATCACCGAAGCCATGAAGATGGAAACCGAAGTTCAGGCCGCCATCGCAGGCAAGGTCGTCGCCATTCACGTTGCCAAGGGCGATCGGGTCAATCCGGGCGAGATTCTGGTTGAGATCGAGGGTTGAAACACATTCACGCATGATCTGTAGGAGCTGCCGCAGGCTGCGAAAGCGGCGTATCTGATACACCGCCTTCGCAGCCTGCGGCAGCTCCTACAGGGTTACCGCTTTTACAATTTCCTCTGGGGAGCACTCGTGGCTCCCCTTTTTTTATTCTGGCTTCAGCGGCTGCAACCTAATGCAGATAGGTTGGGTAAAGAGCGGGTCTATCTGCATTTAAATGCATTTATGCGGATTGGATGTTCACCAAAGTGCACTATAGTGCAGACAATCGTGTAAATGCCGTCACCCAAGTGCACTATATTGCAGGTCTCTCATGTACAGCCTAACCCTTCAGGTCTATTGGGCAGGACCTTGGCGAGATGCCATGGCTTTGACCTTCAACGATCCCGCCATAGCCTTGGGCAAGCTGGATCAACGGCTGACGGCCTGGGGGCTGCAATGACGCTGTCCATTGATGCGCGGATGCTGCTGATTGAAAGCGTTCAACAGGGAATTGCCGACGGTACGTTACAGATGGGGGAGGCCGTCAAACGCCTGCGGGTCGAAGGGGCATGGATGCATCAGAGCCAGTACGCTCGGATGTGCAAGATTTCGGTCCGCACCTTGATTCAGATTGAGCAGGGGCAGGGCAACCCGACGCTCAAATCCTTGAATGCGGTGTTTGGGCCGTTTGGCTTGCAGATGGGGGTGGTGAGGCGGGCCCGGCAGATTAGCTAGGAATGCTGCCGGACTCACCGGATTGAAATGCTTTTCCTCGTAGGAGCGGCTTCAGCCGCGAGCGATGGCGCTGACGATACAGATCCAGCGCATCGCATAGGCAAACATGTTCGCGGCTGAAGCCGCTCCTACAGATCCCGAAACGCTTCCAGGCCTTTTATCTGCTGGCCATCCTTGAAGTTATCTACCGCCAGCCAGCCTTCGAAGGCTTTTTGCAGCTCGGGCCATTCGCTGTCGATGATCGAATACCAGGCGGTGGTGCGGTTCAGGCCTTTGACGACCATGTGCTGGCGGAACGCGCCTTCGTAGGTGAAGCCGAAGCGGTCAGCGGCGCGTTTGGAGCGGGCATTGTCGGCGTTGCATTTCCACTCCAGCCGGCGATTGCCCAGCGCAAAGGATTCCCTGGCCAACAGGTAGATCGCCTCGGTGCCTTTGGGGGTGCGCTGCATGGCCGCGCCGAAGGTCACGTGGCCGATCTCGATTCGACCATGGGCCGGCACGATAGACATCAGGCTCAGGCAGCCATCGACTGCGCCGGTGGCCTGATCGACTACGGCATAGAACCAAGGGTCGGTATCTGCGGCATGGCGGGTGAGCCAGGCGTCGAACTCTTTGCGTTCGGTAAACGGCCCATAGGGCAAGTAGTCCCACAGCTTGGGATCGGAGCCCGGGCCTTCCAGCGCAGTCCATAATCCGTCGCCATGGCTCGCAACGTTGAGTTTTTCCAGGCGAATGAAGCGGCCTTCGAGGGTGCAGGTATCCGGAAGGCTGGCGGGCTGCCAATCGGTAACAGGTGTCGACATGGATGCGGTTCCTAGATCATTTTGCGAAATTGAATGTAACCCGGCCGCTCGGCGATGCGCTCGTAAAGCTGAATCGCCGTGGCATTGGATTCGTGGGTCAGCCAGTGGACTTTGTCGCAGCCGTTGGCCTTGGCGGTGGTGTAGACGTGCTCGATCAACAGCCGCCCGACGCCGGTGCCACGCACGTCCGGGGCGACCAGCAAGTCCTGCAGATAGCAGGCGTTGTCGATGCTCCAGTTCGAGCGGTGATAAATGAAATGGACCATGCCGACCGCCTTGCCATCCTGCCAGGCCAGCGCGGCGTTGGTGGGTTCGGCCGGGTCAAGGAAGCGCTGCCAGGTGCTGGCGCTGACCGCGTCAGGCAGTTGGGTTTTGTAGAAAGTCAGGTAAGCCTGCCACAGCGGTAGCCAGGCGGCATGATCCTGTTGGGTGACGGGGCGAATCTGGATAGTGGTCACGGTGGTGTCCTGCCTTACACGTATGAAATGTCTTTGAAAAACACCGGCCCTGTAGGAGCTGCCGAAGGCTGCGAACGGCGGTGTGTCAGATAAAAACTTGTTCGCAGCCTTCGGCAGCTCCTACAGGGTCTTGTGCGTTCAGCGCATCAACTGCGCCAGCTCCCGATCTTTTGCGTCGCCGCTTGCTGAAAGCCCCTCACGCACGCCGTTGATGTCTTCGGCCGAGCGGTTCTGGCTCAGCTTGCGCTTGCCTTCAAGTCGCGCGATGGGCAGAGCGAAGCCGACGATGGCGCCGAGCATCTTGTCGATATAGTCGGCGGGTGCATCAGCGACTGCCCAGGGGGCGGCTCGACCAGTCTCGTGTTTGTCGGTCAGGCCGGTGACCACTTCAAGCAGTCGCGTCGCATCGCTGAACACTTCTGCAACGCCATAAGCGTGAACCGCGACGTAATTCCAGGTGGGCACCACTTTGCCGTGCTCGGCTTTGGCCGGGTAAAACGCCGGGCTGACGTAGGCGTCAGCGCCAGGGAATATCACCATCGCCTCAGCACCGTTTTGCAGGGCCCGCCACTGCGGATTCGCACGGGCCAGATGTCCAAATAGCGTGCCGTTTACGCCTTGTTCGCTGTGTAGCAACAACGGCAGATGGCTGGCTTGCAGCCCGTTTTCATCATGGGTGACCAGCATCGCCAGGCGGGTATTGGCCATCAGCTGATGCAGCCTCGCGGTATCGTCTTCTCTGAACGCTGCTGGGGTGTACATAAAATTCTCCTTGGCGACGGGACCCATCCTAGGCAGGCTATTGGTTTGTTGTAAGAACCATTTATGGTCAATTTCATAGGGCCAATTTATGTCTGCGCCACCCTCATTCCCGTTCAACCTGGCAGGCATCGAGCTGGATCGCCGTCAAGGGTTGAGCCGCCAGCTGTATCAAGCCCTGCGGGTGCGGATCCTCGACGGGCGGCTTTGCAGCGGCACGCGATTGCCTGCCAGCCGGGATCTGGCTATGTCGCTGGGGATCTCTCGCAACAGCGTGATGCGCGCGTACGACCAGCTTTACGCGGAGGGCTTCACCGAGGGCCGTACCGGTGATGGCACCTACGTCGCTCGACTCGCTGCGCCGAGTGCGACGGAAAAAGTATCCACAAAAGTGTCCACAGGGTTACCAACAGGCTTACCCACAGGTTTATCCACAAATTCCCGAAAATCTGAGGATTCTGCGACGGGTGAAGTTATCCACAGCCGCGCCATCGCACTGCTCGATCAGCACCATCTCAACCCTCCATCGGTGAATGCACCCAGGGCTTTTCGAGTGGGCGTGCCGGCCTTCGATTTATTCCCGTTTGATGTATGGGGCAAGCTTTATGCGGGTTTTTGGCGTAAGCCGGACCTGGCAATGCTGGGCTACGGAGAAGCGGCTGGTTATCGGCGACTGCGTGAACTGATTGCGATCTACCTGCGTTCGTCCAGAGGGCTGCAGTGCAGCGTTGAGCAAATATTAATCACCAGTGGCGCGCAGCAGGCGATCAGCCTTTGTGCACAGTTGCTGCTGGAGCCGGGCGAGGGGGTGGCGATTGAAAATCCCGGCTATCGGGCGGCCGGTCATGCGTTTGCCGTCGCCGGTGCCCGGTTGCAGGGGATTGCGGTAGACGAGGAGGGCATGCAAGTGGCGCAGGTTGAGCAAAGCGACTGCAAACTGGCCTACGTCACGCCATCGCACCAGTACCCGACCGGCGTGGTCATGAGCCTGGCGCGCCGCCTGGAATTACTCGCCTGGGCGCGCAAGACCCGAGGCTGGATCGTCGAAGACGACTATGACGGCGAGTACCGCTACAGCGGCGCGCCCCTGGCACCGTTGGCGGCGCTGGATCAGGCCGGGCGGGTCTTGTATGTCGGCACCTTCGGCAAGATCGCCTATCCGGGGTTGCGTCTGGGCTATCTGGTCTTGCCTGTCGAGCTGGTCGAACCGTTCAGCCAGCGTCGTGCGGTGGACATGCGCCACTCGGAAATCAGCACGCAGGCGGTGATGGCCGAGTTCATTGCGGCCGGGCATTTCCAGCGCCATATCCGCCGCATGCGCCGCGCTGCCTTGGGTCGTCGCAACACCTTGCTGAGCGGCTGGCCTGAGGACATTAGTGGCTGCGCAGCCATGCCCAAGGTGGTTGCCGGGCTGCATGTGGCGGTGAAAGTCGACAGCCTTGCCAGAGAAAAAGAGTTGGTCGATAAGGCCGAAAGCGTCGGCGTCGAAATCACGGCGCTGAGCAGCTATTGGCTGCCTGAATCCAGTGAGTCAGCAGATGAGCGGGCAGGGCTGGTGCTGGGATTTGCAGCGGTGCCGGAGGTGGATATCGTCGCGGCGCTGGAAAGGTTGAAGACGGTTTGGCGGGGTTGATCGCTCAAGACACACACAGTCCTGTAGGAGCCAACTTGTTGGCGAGACGTCAGTACGGGCAGCAGATGTATGCAGCCTGTTAAACCGCCTCGCCAACAAGTTGGCTCCTACAGATTCTGTGTTCCTTCAGAACATCTCAAGCCCGTAGGAGCTGCCGAAGGCTGCGAAAGCAATGTGCCAGACACACTCCGATTCGCAGCCTTAGGCAGCTCCTACACGCGATATACTCGCCACCATTCCCCTTTCAACCGAGACCTTCCATGAGTACTTCTCTTGCTGCGGCGCCGGCTCGCAAGCCCGGTGCGCCGCTGATTGCGGCATTTATTCTGTTGCTTATCGCCATGTTCCTGCTTAGCAGCGTGGGTGTGCGCCAAGTGTTGTTGCTGATCGTCGGCGCGGCGCTGGGTCTGACCCTCTATCACGCGGCGTTCGGCTTCACATCGGCCTGGCGGGTGTTCATTCGCGAGCGTCGTGGCGCCGGTTTGCGGGCGCAGATGGTGATGCTGGCCATCGCCGTGGTGCTGTTCTTCCCGGCGTTGGGCGCGGGCACGCTGTTCGGCCAGCCGGTGAACGGTCTGGTGGCGCCAGCCGGGGTTAGCGTGGTGTTCGGTGCGTTCATCTTCGGCATCGGCATGCAACTGGGCGGCGGTTGTGCGTCGGGTACGCTGTTCACGGCGGGCGGCGGTAACGCGCGGATGCTGGTGACCCTGCTGTTCTTCATCCTCGGTTCGCTGATCGCGACCCATCACGTGGACTGGTGGTTTGCACTGCCGTCGTTCCCGGCCACGTCCATCGTCAAAAGTTTTGGTGTGCTCCCGGCGTTGATCCTCAGCCTGGGCGTATTCGCCGTCATTGCGTTCGTCACGGTGAGCCTGGAAAAACGCCGCCATGGTCAACTGGAAGCCGCAGTGACCAGCGAGCACGTGGGGCTGCGTCGTTTCCTGCGTGGCCCATGGCCGCTGGTATGGGGCGCGATTGGTCTGGCGTTGCTCAACTACGCGACCCTGGCGTTGGCTGGTCGCCCATGGGGCATCACCTCGGCGTTCGCCTTGTGGGGCGCTAAGGTTGCAGGTTCTCTGGGTGTTGACGTGGGCAGCTGGGCGTTCTGGCAGATGCCAGCGAATGCCAAAGCATTGGCCGCTCCGGTGTGGGAAGACATCACCAGCGTGATGGACATCGGCATCATGCTCGGTGCGTTACTGGCTGCAGGGCTTGCAGGACGTTTCGCGCCCAACCTCAAGATCCCGGCGCGCTCGATCGTGGCGGCGGTGATCGGTGGTTTGCTGCTGGGTTATGGCTCGCGTCTGGCTTACGGCTGCAACATCGGTGCGTACTTCAGCGGCATCGCTTCCGGCAGCCTGCACGGCTGGTTGTGGCTGGTGGCGGCGTATGTGGGGAATGTGGTGGGCGTTAAATTCCGGCCGTTCTTCTTTGCCGGTGAAAAACCGCAGGTGGCGTTGAGCGGGTGTTGATCGGGCAAACAACCTAAACCCGTGGGAGCGACCGGGGTGGCGCTCCACCTTGCTCGCGAAGGCTATGTATCAGGCACAGAAAATGTATCTGATTCAACGGCCCCTTCGCGAGCAAGCTCGCTCCCACAGTAATCAAAAAGGGGATTGTTTATTTACCCATCTGCTCCTTCGCCAGTTTCACGATGTTCTCTGCCGTGAAACCAAACTTGGCCTGTAGCTTATCGATAGGTGCCGAGGCGCCGAAGGTGGTCATCATGACCTTGGCGCCGGTATTGCCCACGTAGCGATCCCAGCCCAATGGCCCCGCTTGTTCCACCGCGACCCTCGCCGTAACCGCTGGCGGGAACACGCTGTCGCGATACGCCTGATCCTGATCTTCGAACAACTCCCAGCTCGGCATCGACACCACGCGAGCGGCCACGCCTTGCGCCTTCAATTGCTCAAACGCCTCAACCACCAGACCGACTTCGCTACCCGTTGCGATCAAAATCACTTCCGGCTCGCCGTCTTCGGCATCGGCCAGCACGTAGGCGCCTTTTGCCAGCCCTTCGGCGGATGAGTACTGCGTGCGATCCAGCGTCGGCAACGGCTGGCGAGACAGCACGATGCACGAAGGCCGATTGGTCTGCGCCAGAGCGATTTTCCACGCCTGGGCCGTTTCGTTGGCGTCGCCGGGGCGTAGTGTCAGCAGGCCGGGTGTAGCACGCAGTTGGGTCAGTTGCTCGATGGGCTGGTGCGTCGGCCCGTCTTCACCCACGCCGATGGAATCGTGGGTGAAGACGAAAATCACCGGCAACTCCATGATCGACGCCAAGCGAATCGGCGGCTTCATGTAATCGCTGAACACCAGGAAGGTCGAGGTGTAAGGCCGCACGTAGGACAGCGCCATGCCGTTGGCAATCGACCCCATGGCATGTTCGCGGATGCCGAAATGCAGGTTGCGTCCGCTGTAATTGTCCGCCGAAAAACTGCCTGCGCCGTCGAAGGTCAGGTTGGTTTTGGTCGAGGGCGACAAGTCCGCCGAGCCGCCCAGCAGCCAAGGGATTTTCGCCGCGAAGGCGTTCAGCACCTTGCCGCCGGATGCGCGGGAGGCGATGCCTTTGGCGTCGGTCTCGAAGGTTTGCAGGTCGTCCTGCCACTGCTCGGGCATTTCTCCGGCGCGCATGCGTTGTAACTCATCGGCCAAATCCGGTTGTTGAGTTTCAAGCTGCTTCAGCGCAGCCTGCCAGCCTTCATAATCGCTGGCGCTGCGCTCGACGAGGGCATCGCGCAGCCAGGTGCGAGCGTCTTCAGGCACCAGAAAGCTGGAATTTTCATCCCAGCCATAAGCCTTCTTGGTCAGTTTGATTTCGTCTTCACCCAACGGCTCACCGTGGGCCGCGGCGGTGTTGTGCTTATGGGGCGAGCCATAGCCGATCACGCTGTCGACCACGATCAGCGTCGGCGCGTCGTCAGTGCGTTTGAAGACTTCAAGCGCTCGGGCCAGGGCCTCGGTGTCATTGGCGTCGGCGACATGCAGGGTGTTCCAGCCGTAGCCTTCGAAACGGGTCTGCACGTCTTCACTGAACGCCAGCTCCGTGTGGCCTTCGATGCTGATGGTGTTGTTGTCGTAGATCCAGCACAGGTTGGCGAGCTTCAAGTGCCCGGCCATGGACGCCGCTTCGCTGGTCACGCCCTCCATCATGTCGCCGTCGCCACAGAGCACGTAGACGCTGTAATCGAACAGAGTGCGCTCGGGTGCATTGAAGCGCTCGCCCAGCCAGCGTTCGGCCATCGCCATGCCGACGCTGTTGGCGCAGCCCTGGCCAAGCGGGCCGGTGGTGGTCTCCACGCCGGTGGTCATGCGGTATTCCGGGTGGCCCGGGGTTTTGGAGTCCAGCTGGCGAAACTGCTTGATGTCCTCAAGGCTCACCGCAGGCTGGCCGGAGGGCTTGCCGTGCTCGTCGATCTCGATAACGCCCGACAGGTGCAGCAACGAATACAGCAACATCGACGCGTGGCCCACCGACAACACGAAGCGGTCACGATTGGGCCAGTCCGGATGCTCCGGGTGGTAGCGCAGAAACTGATTCCACAGCGTGTAGCCCACCGGCGCCAGGGCCATGGGCGTGCCGGGGTGGCCGGAGTTGGCCTTCTGCACGGCATCCATGGCCAGGGTGCGGATGGTGTTGATGCAAAGTTGGTCGCGTGCGGTGCGTTGTTCGATGGAAAGAGACGAGCCCATTGAATTAACCCTCGGTGACGTGCTGCTGAATATCCAGATAAGTGTGGAGCACAGCCGAGGGCGGTTTGTTCCTTGTCATTTAAGGCTGGCTGATGGCCGCCACGTTGCAACCTTAACTGAACATTAAACGGTTCAGCTTTTGTACGGTCGCTGGCGAACCATATACCTCAAAGGCATTCGAAGCAGGAGCGGCGTGTATTACGCATTAGCCCATGAGGTAATCGTTTTGAAACAAGCCATCATCGACAAGTACCGATTTCTGATCAAAACCATTGGTTACGTAGGCTGGTCACTGTTCTGGCTGCTGCTCTGGGACATCGTGGTCACGGCCGACTTCATGCTCTTTCTGGAACGCAAGATCAGCCTGCCCTCCATGCCGCTGACACTGCTGGCATCTGCCCTGGTGGTTCTGACCAGCTTTCGTAATTCCAGCGCCTACAACCGCTGGTGGGAGGCGCGGACCTTGTGGGGCGCACTGGTCAACAATTCACGCAGCTTCGCCCGTCAGGTGCTGACCCTGATTGAGGATGACGGCTACATCAACCCGGTCAAGGCCGTATTGCTGCGTCGGCATGTGGCTTACGTGAAATGCCTGTCGGCGCATTTAAAGGGTGGCTCATGCGGGGAAGAGGTGCGCTCGCTGATCACTCGCGAAGAATATTCGCGTCGGCATGACACCAATAACTTCCCCAACGACGTGCTCAACGCTTCGGCGGCGCTGCTGGCCAAGGAGTATGAAGCAGGGCGCCTGGACAGTATCCGGCTGGCGCGTATCGAGTCCACGCTGGTGGAAATTTCCAACTGCCAGGGCGGTATGGAGCGTATCGCCAACACGCCACTGCCTTACCCTTACGTCGCGTTCCCGCGGTTGTTCATCAGCCTGTTCTGCGTGATTCTTCCGATTGGTCTGGTGGAAACCTTGGGATGGTTCACACCGCTTGCTTCAACCGGCGTTGGCTTCATGCTGCTGGCCATTGAAAAAATCGGCACCGATCTGCAAAGCCCCTTCAAAGCCAGCGAACACGAAATCCAGATGACGGCGCTGTGCGACAACATTGAGCGCAACCTGGATTCGATGCTGCGGGATGCGCGGGTGGAAAGTACGGTTTGAATAGGCGACTGGGTAGGGTTTTTGTGGGAGCGAGCTTGCTCGCGAATGCGGTCTATCTGGCATGAATATCTGATTGAATGCACTGGCCCCTTCGCAAGCAAGCTTGCTCCCACAAAGATCGGGTATAGGCACAGGGGTTTTGGGTGCTCACGAAATCTTCTTCCAGAACGCATCCGCCTCGGGGTTACGGTTGCCGCGCCAGCGCACCAGGATCACTTCCAGGTGATCGGATTCCATACCCGGATACAAACGCACCAACTCCCCACGCTCGATCATCGAAGCCACCATGGTGTGCGGCATGCAGGCTACGCCATGGCCAGCTGCCGCCATGGGCTTCAGCGCTTCCGAAACAGTGGCTTCAAACACCCGGCGCAAACGATGCGGCTCGGGGTGGCGTTTGATCTGTTTGCGCGACAGGTCATGCAATTGCGCGCTGCGGGCGTAGGTCAGCCACGGGATCGGCACTTTCGGATCGGCACAACGGGCGGCCAGTTCCGGCGTGGCGACCCAATACAGCTCGTCATGACCCAGAGACAACACTTCAAACTCGCTCTGTCGGGAGTAGGGCTCGGTCTGCGCGTCGCGATAAAACAGAATGAAGTCGCAGCGCCCGGACATCAGCGCCATGTAGTAATCGTCGGTACTGCGATAGCCCGTGTCGATGCGGGTAAACATGGGCGCTTCGACCGAGGAATATTGGCTGATCCAATCCGGGAAGAAGTTGCAGCCCAGGGTGTGCAGTGAGGCAAAGGTCAGCGCCCGGTCAATGATTTTCACGCTCTGCTCGCAGTCCCGCGCCAGCCGCACCAGCTCCGAGGCATTGGGCAACAGCGCTTCGCCCGCAGCGGTCAGGCGGATCGGGTTCTTGCTGCGGTCGATCAGGGTGGTGCCCAGCCGCGTTTCCAGCAACTGGATGCGGCGGCTCAGGGCCGATTGCGATGAGCCGCGCATGCTGGCCGCTGCGGTGAACTTGCCGGTGTCCGCCAGCGCCAGAAAATCCTCGTACCAATCGATATCCATGCGTTATTCCAAAATTCGATAGCCCAACCAGCATAGTGGATCAAGTGTTGCTAACGCTTACGGGTGTTGTATGCCTATTGTGCAGTCAATCGCCACCTGCCGGTCTACCGTGGTTCATCAATCATTACAAGAAATGTCGTAGAAGGGGCAACGCTATGCAAAAACGGAATGGCCTTAAATCTTTACTCACGTCGTCAATATTGTTGCTCGGCCTGGCGGGCGCTACTGCCGCACAGGCTGGCGTTCTGGAAAAGGTCAAGGCTCACGGCTCGGTGCGTTGCGGCGTGGCCAGTGACAAGCCGGGGTTTTCTGCGATTGATGACAAAGGCCAATGGACCGGCATGGACGTTGACCTCTGCCGCGCGGTAGCGGCCGCAGTGTTGGGCGATTCGACCAAGGTTGAGTACATCGCCACCACCGGCAAGAATCGCTTCACGGCGCTGGCTTCCGGCGAAATCGACGTGCTGTCCCGCGCCACCTCATGGACGGCCGACCGCATCGCCAGCCTGGGCGTGGATTTCACCACCGTCTGGTTCTACGACGGCCAGGGCTTCATGACCCACGCCAAAGACGGCATCGAAAAGCTGACGGATCTGGACGGCGCGACGTTCTGCCTTTCGCCGGGCACCACGTCCGAGCAGAACCTGGACGACTACTTCAGCCAGCGCGGCCTGACCTACAAAACCGTGATCATCGAGAAGAGCCCGGAGCTGTTCGCGGCCTTCCAGAGCGGCCGTTGCAATGCCATTTCCAACGACCTGTCGGGCCTGGCGTCGCGTCGCGCGGTCATGAACAATCCGCAGGATTACGCGCTGCTCCCTGAAATCATCTCCAAAGAGCCATTGGGTGCCTTTGTGGCTCAAGGCGACACCGTGTGGCGCAACATCATGACCTGGACGGCCTATGCGTTGATGACCGCTGAAGAGTTCGGCATCACCTCGGCCAACGTCGACGCCATGCACGCCAAGAAAGGCGGTTCAGCGGACGTCGCTCGCTTGCTGGGCACTGACGGTTCAGTTGGCAAAGCCTTCGGCCTGGACAACGACTGGGCGTTCCGCGCCATCAAGCAGGTGGGCAACTACGCTGAAATCTACGATCGCAACCTCGGCGAAAACACCATCCTGAAATTCCCGCGTGGCCTTAACCGCACCTGGAAGGATCAGGGGCTGCTGTACGCGCCGCCCATCCGCTGATCGCGCCACACTCCAACGGAATTAACGTCATGTGGACCCAACGCTTGCAGAACGCTCGAGTGCTGAGCGTGCTGCAGCAAGGCCTGGTTCTGGCCATTGTTGCAGCTGTGTTTTACGTGCTGGCGCACAACGCCAGCCTCAATTTGAAGGCACTGAACATCGCCTCCGGCTTCGACTTTCTGTCACAGCGGGCCGGTTATGACATCAGCTTCAAACTGATCGACTTCACCCCTAACGATACCTACGGCCGTGCGTACGTGGTGGGGTTGCTCAATACGCTGCTGGTCTCGGTGATGAGTATCGTGACCGCCACTGTCGTGGGCGTGGCGTTGGGCCTGTGCAAGGTCTCCGAGAACTGGCTGATCAATCGCCTGGCCGGCGCCAGCATTGAATTCCTGCGTAACGTGCCGCTGGTGGTGCATCTGGTCTGGTGGTACGGGCTGGCACTGGCGCTGCCGGGCGTCAAACAGGCGGTTTCACTGTTTGATGTGGCGTATCTGAGCAACAGCGGCCTGATGTTGCCATGGCCTGCCAACGGCTCGTTGGTGGGTTGGGGCCTAGCGTTGATGGCGTTGGGCGCACTGCTGGGCTTGATCGCCTGCCGCTTTCGCGATGCCAACTCCCAATGGCGCAGCTTCGCCCCGCGCCGCTGGCCGCTGCTGTTGGCCGGTGCGCTGCTGTTGCCCCTGCTGGCGTACGCCTTGAGCGATGCGCACTGGGGCTGGGAAGTGCCGGTCGCCAAGGGCTTCGGCTTCAAGGGTGGCGTGGCGCTGGTACCGGAACTGCTTGCGTTGTGGCTGGCCTTGTCGTTCTACAGCGCCAGCTACATTGCTGAAATCGTGCGTGGCGCGATCCAGTCGGTGCAGCGCGGTCAGTACGAAGCGGCCAAGGCGCTGGGCTTCGAATATGGCCCGACCATGCGCCAGTTGATCGTGCCTCAGGCGATTTATCCGATGATCCCGCAGGTCACCAACACCTACCTGAACATCGTCAAGAACTCCTCTTTGGGGGTGGTCGTCGGTTTCATGGAAATGGTCTCGTCCACCGGCGGCACGACCCTGAACCAGACCGGCCAGGCCATTGAGTGCATCGCCCTGGTGATGGGCACTTACTGCGTGATCAGCCTGCTGATTTCCATCGCGATGAACATCTACAACCATCGCATCAGTCAGCGAGGCCATTGACGATGAACATGCTCAATCAACCCACCGCTGAGCGGTTGCCGCCGAGCAAGCCCTTGCCGGTGCAAGTCCGTGAATGGACCCGGCAGCATCTGTTCCCCAGTGTCGGTCATGGTCTGCTGACCCTCGTCGTGCTGGCGCTGCTGTTGTGGGCGATTCCTGCGGCGCTCAACTGGCTGGTGTTCGATGCCACCTTCGTCGGCACCGCGCGCACCGAGTGCAACCCCCATGGCGCGTGCTGGCTGCCGATTACCCAGCGCTGGAACCTGTTTGTGTACGGCTTCTATCCGGAAGCCGAGCGCTGGCGCGTCAACATCGCGCTGTTTCTGGCGGTGTTTGCCTTTGTCCTGCTGTTCTTCAAGCGCCTGGATCGCCGCTTGCTGATTGGCTATCTGGCGCTGCTGCCGGTGGTCATGTGGTGGCTGCTCAAGGGTGGCGCAGGTTTGCCGGAGATTTCGTCGACCAAGTTCGCCGGGATGATGGTCACGGTGTTCCTCGGCACCGTGGGCATGATCTTCGCCTTGCCCATCGGGATTCTGCTGGCCCTCGGCCGCCGCTCGAAGAAGCCGGTCATTCGCATGCTCAGCGTCACCTACATCGAGCTGGTGCGTTCGGTGCCGGTGATCTCGCTGCTGTTCATGGCCTCGCTGATGATCCAGCTGTTCCTGCCGCCGGGCTCTGCGTTCGACATCCTGTTGCGGGTGCAACTGGTGTTGATCCTGTTCACCGCCGCCTACATGGCCGAGACCTTGCGCGGCGGCCTGCAGAACCTGCCCAAAGGCCAATACGAAGCGGCTCAGGCGCTGGGCTTCGGCTACTGGAAAACCATGGGCCAGATCGTCCTGCCCCAAGTGTTGAAACAGTCGATTGCGCCGCTGCTGACGCAATTCATCGGCCTGTTCAAGGAAACCACGCTGGTGATGATCGTCGGCGTGCTGGACATCGTCGGCATCGCCATGAGCACCGCCGCTGCGCCGGAATGGGTGGGCTATGGCCACGAAATCTACATTTTCCTGGCGATCTACTTCTTCGTCATCTGCTTCGCACTGTCGCGCTATGCCCGACACCTTGAAAAGAAACTGGAACAGAACCGCTCATGACTGATCATCGCGAGGCTGACGCAGCCCCTATCGTGCGTATCGAGCAACTGAACAAGTGGTATGGCAAATCCCACGTCCTGCGCGACATCTCGCTGTCGGTCAAACCCGGCGAGAAAGTGGTGATCTGCGGCCCGTCGGGTTCGGGCAAATCCACTCTGATCCGTTGCATCAATCAACTGGAACAGCACCAGGAAGGCACCGTCGAGGTGCTGGGCGAAGTGCTGGATGGCAACGTGAAACGCCTGGAGCGGATTCGTCGTCAGGTCGGCATGTGCTTCCAGCATTTCAACCTGTTCCCGCACCTGACCGTGTTGAAGAACTGCACCTTGCCGCAGACTTCCAATCTCGGTGTGCCAGAGAAAGAAGCCATCGAGCGCGCTCTGGCCCTGCTCGACAAGGTGCGCATGCGTGACCACGCCAACAAGTTTCCGTCGCAGCTGTCCGGCGGCCAGCAGCAGCGCATCGCGATTGCCCGTGCGTTGTGCATGCAGCCCAAAGTCATGCTGTTCGACGAACCGACGTCGGCCCTGGACCCGGAAATGATCGCCGAGGTGCTGGAGGTCATGACCGGCCTGGCGCAGGACGGCATGACCATGATCTGCGTGACCCACGAAATGGGCTTTGCCCGCAAGGTCGCTGACCGTGTGGTGTTCATGGATCAGGGCGAAATCGTGGAAGAAGCGACGCCCGAGCGCTTCTTCTCGGCGCCGGAATCCGAGCGCACCCGACGTTTTCTCAATCAGATCCTCGACCATGGAGTCCACGCGTGATGGCCAATCCTATTGCTATAGCGCTGCACGGTGGCGCGGGCGTACTGACTCCAGGCCTGCTGACCCCGGAAGACGAAACCATCATTCACGAAGCCTTGTTGCGGGCGCTGAAAGCTGGACTCGCGCTGCTTGAACAGGATGGCAGCAGTCTCGACGCGGTTCAGGCGGCCGTCATCGAGCTGGAAGAGTGCCCGTGGTTCAACGCCGGTAAAGGCGCGGTGTTTACTCACACCGGCGATCACGAACTGGACGCGGCGATCATGCACGGCGCCAATCGCGAAGCAGGCGCCGTCGCCGGGATTCACTTCGTGCGCAACCCGATTCTTGCCGCCCGTGCGGTGCTGGAGCACAGTGAGCACGTGTTGCTGGCGGGTGTTGGGGCAGATGCGTTCCTGGAGACTCAGGATCTGGAAAAGGTGCCTAACGACTGGTACGACACCGACCTGCGTCGTCGTCAGTGGCAGACTCAGCTTCAGCAGCCCAACAGCGTTTCGCTGGAACCGGGCGGCGTCGACAAGAAGTTCGGCACCGTGGGCGCCGTGGCGCTTGATCGTCATGGCCACGTGGCGGCGGCGACTTCAACGGGCGGGATTACCAACAAGCGTTATGGCCGGGTCGGCGACTCGCCATTGATTGGCACCGGCACCTGGGCAGATGACCGCAGCGCAGCCATCTCGGCGACCGGCCATGGCGAATATTTCATTCGCACTGTGGTGGCCCACAACATCGCGTCCCGGGTTTTGCTGGCTGGGGAAACACTGAATACGGCGTGCGACACGGTCGTGTCAGGCGAATTGAAAGCCATGGGCGGTAACGGTGGCGTCATCGCAGTTTCCCCGACCGGCGAAACTGCACTGAGCTTCAATACACCGGGCATGTATCGCGCCTGGCGGGATGAGCAGGGTGGGTTGCATACGGCGATTTATGCAGCGGATGATCGGTTGCATCACGCCTGAGTGTGACCTGTAGGAGCTGCCGAAGGCTGCGAACAGCGGTGTGTCTGAAATACCGCTGTTCGCAGCCTTCGGCAGCTCCTACAGGAGTTTCACTATCGGAGTTCGCCACAGAGATCCACTTCCACCAACCGGCGCACTTCGTCCATCGGCAAGCCTGCACCGAGGAGCATGTGCAGTTTGCCCAGCGCTGCTTCACGGGTCATGCCGCCGCCGGACAACACGCCGACACCGCGCAGGCGGCTACCTGCCTCGTAAACGTCCAGCTCGACGCCGCCTTCATGGCACTGGGTGATTGCAACCACACAGATGTCTTGCTGACGGGCGCAATCAAGGCTGGCGAGGAAGGCCGGGTCATCGCTGGGACCAGTGCCGCTGCCGAAGCATTCCAGCACCAGACCCTGGATGCCGCTGGCGATCATGGCGTTCACCTGAGCCGCCCCAATACCCGGAAACAACGGCAGCACGGCCACCGCTGACAGCGCTTTGGAGTGGCGATACTCCAGCTGCACAGGGCGCGCAACCGGGGTTTCGCCGCTGTGGGCGCGGTTCAGGGCTGCAAACGGATGGCGACCATAGCTGCGAATTTTCGCGCAACGGGTCGGGGCCAACAGCTCGCCGTGGAAGTACAGATGCACGCCAGACGGCAGACCTTTGCCCAGCGCCACCAGGGAGGCGTTGACGTTTTCCCAGGCATCGCTGTCCGGCACGCCAGCAGGCAACATCGAGCCGGTGAAGACCACCGGCGCGCTGAGCCCCAGCAACTGGAAACTCATGGCCGCCGCGCTGTAAGCCAAAGTGTCAGTGCCATGCAGGACCAGCACCGCGTCGCAACCATCGCGTTCAACAGCCTGGACAACCGCTTCACGAAGACGCAGCCAGTAGGCGGGCGTCATGTTGGCGCTGTCGATCAGCGGTGCCATCTCGCGAAAGCACCACTCGGGCACAACCAACTCAGGCAGCTCGGCCAGTTGCCCGGCCATGCGTGCCTCGAAACCCGAAGCGGGGGCCAGGCCATTGGCGCTGGCCTGCATGCCGATGGTGCCGCCGGTATAAAGAACCATGACGCGCTGAGCGGGTTTAGGCTGTTCATGAGTCATGGTTCTTCTCCGCGATGACAGTGGTTGCAGCTCAGTGGCGATCAGGCTTGAGTAGCAGGCTTTGCCGCAGCCTCAACCGGGTTGACCGGTGTGTGGCTCGGGTTGGCAGGCCATGCATTGCGGTCCAGGTCCAGATCCGGGAACTGGCTCGAATCGAACACCGGGGTCTTGATGCCTGCCTTACGTTGCGCATCGTAGTCACGCAGGATGCGCATGGCGACTTTGAACAACATGGCCAGGGCGATCAAGTTAACGAAGGCCAGCAGGGTCATGGTGATGTCGGCAAACGCGAACACTGTGTTCAGATCAACCACGGCGCCCCACAGAATCAATACCAGCACGAAAATCCGATAGCCGACGATGGCTTTTTTGCTCTCGCCCACCAGGAACCGCAGGCTGTTTTCACCCAGGTAGTAGTTGTAGAGAATCGAGGTGAACACGAACAGTGCCAACGCCACACTGATGAAGATCCGACCCCAGTCGCCCACGACCGCTGCCAGCGAGTTCTGTGCCAGCACGATACCGTTGCCGCTGTAACCCACGTCATAGATACCCGACAGCAGGATCAGCAATGCGGTGCAGGTGCAGATCACGAAGGTATCGAGGAACACGCTGAACGCCTGAACCACACCCTGGGAAATCGGGTGCTCAACCTGTGCAACGGCTGCCACGTTTGGCGCACTGCCCAGGCCTGCTTCGTTGGCGAACACGCCACGTTTCACGCCCATGACGATCGCGCTGCCGATCAGGCCGCCAAATACCGGGTCCAGACCGAAAGCACTTTTGACGATGGTCGCCAGCATGGCCGGAACATGGTCAATCTGCAGCACGATGACGTAGATGGTCACGGCGATGTAGATCAGGGTTTTGACCGGGACCAGCAGGTCCGAGATCGCGGCGATACGCTTGATACCACCGACAAACGCCAGGCCCAGTAGCACAACGAGGCAAACCCCGGTGGTCATGGTGTCGATGCCGAAGGCGCCTTTGAGCGAATCGGTGACCGCGTGGGACTGCAGGCCGTTGAAGGCGAAGCCGAAGGTCACCAGCAGCAACACTGCCATGACCATACCCAGCCAGCGCTTACCCAGACCATGCTGGATGTAATACGCCGGGCCGCCACGGAACTGGCCTTCGGAGTCTTTGCGTTTGTAGAGCTGAGCGAGCGAACACTCGATGAAGCTGCTGGCCATGCCCACCAGTGCGGTGACCCACATCCAGAACACGGCACCCGGGCCACCGAGTGTTACGGCGATGCCGACACCGGCGATATTCCCTGCGCCCACACGTCCGGCAAGGCTGAGCATCAATGCCTGGAAGGAACTGAGTTGGCCGGTGCTGTTGCGTAAGCTATCCCTGAAAACAGCGAACATATGGAAAAAGTGGCGAAACTGAACGAAACGCGAACGAATCGTGAAGTAACCGCCGAGCCCTACGATCAGTACGATCAGCACTTTGCCCGAGAGGAAGTCGTTGATGACTTCAAGCATTGGAGAATCCTCGCTGTTGTTTTTAGGGGGCGCGCACTATACCGGTGCGCTCGTCTTGCGTCTGCAATACTTTTCCCTTGTTCTTTATGCGATACGTCCCTGTGGTTTGTAGCCTTTGTCGATTTGCAGGTAAAAAAAAGGGTCCGGAGAGAATCATCTCTGGACCCCCAAAAGGGAGAGAGGTGTCTAGTCCCTCTACCTGGTGAGCATGTTGCTGTGGAGCAAAATCATTAAGCCTTCAGGGGTACAAGGCGCGGAGCAATCATGTTTTCCGGCCGCAGGATGTCGTCGAGCATGGCATCGTTGAGCAAGCCTTCTTCGCGAACCAGTTCCAGTACGCCACGGCCGCTTTCGAGGGCGATGCGGGCGATACGGGTGGCGTTTTCATAACCGATGTAAGGGTTCAGCGCGGTCACCAGACCGATGGAATGTTCCACCAGTTCGCGGCAGCGTGCCTCGTTGGCGGTGATGCCGACGATGCAGTGCTCGCGCAGCATGTCCATGGCGCGTTGCAGCAGGCGGATCGAATCGAAGATCTTGTAAGCGATCAGCGGCTCCATCACGTTGAGCTGCAATTGACCGCCTTCGGCTGCCATGGTCAGGGCCAGGTCGTTGCCGATGATTTCGAACGCAACCATGTTGACCGCTTCCGGGATAACCGGGTTGACCTTGCCGGGCATGATCGAGCTGCCTGGCTGACGCGCGGGGAGGTTGATTTCGTTGATGCCGGTGCGTGGGCCGCTGGACAGCAGGCGCAAGTCGTTGCAGATCTTCGACAGCTTGACCGCCGTGCGCTTGAGCATGCCGGAGAACAGTACGAAGGCGCCCATGTCGGAGGTGGCTTCGATCAGGTCGGCAGCAGGCACCAGCGGTTGACCGCTGATGATCGCCAGACGATCCACCGCCAGCTTCTGGTAGCCAGGGTCGGCGTTGATGCCGGTGCCGATGGCCGTACCGCCCAGGTTCACTTCGGTGAGCAATTCCGGTGCAAGGGTGCGTAGGCGGTTGAGGTCTTCAGTCAGGGTTGTGGCGAACGCGCGGAATTCCTGGCCGAGGGTCATCGGTACAGCGTCCTGCAACTGGGTGCGGCCCATTTTCAGCACGTGGTTGAATTCCTGGCCCTTGGCCGCGAATGCCTGAATCAGGCTGTCGAGGCTGGCCAGCAGCGCGTCGTGACCCAGCAACAGACCCAGGCGAATGGCGGTTGGGTAAGCGTCATTTGTCGACTGCGCCATGTTCACGTCGTTGTTAGGGTGCAGCTGGTTGTAATCGCCTTTTTCCAGGCCCATTGCTTCAAGGGCAATGTTGGCGATCACTTCGTTGGCATTCATGTTGGTTGAAGTGCCAGCGCCGCCTTGAATCATGTCCACCACGAAATGCTCGTGGAAATCGCCGCGAATCAGGCGCGCACAGGCCTCACTGATGGCCGCGTGCTTGGTCGCGTTCAGGTGGCCCAACTGATGGTTGGCATCAGCGGCCGCCTGCTTGACCATCGCCAGCCCGACAACCAACTTCGGGTAGTGAGAAAGCGGAACGCCGGAAAGGTGAAAGTTGTTCACCGCTCGCAGGGTCTGAATACCGTAATACGCGTCAGCGGGTACTTCGAGAACACCAAGCAGGTCTTTTTCGATGCGCGATGATGCAGGCGAGGACATGATAGAGACAATCTCAAAAAGGCATGGATAATGCCGGAACGCTGCGGATACTGGCCTTTGCGGCAACATTTGACTAATGCTGTTACACACTGGCCCATGCACAATCGGCATAATGCCCGTGTGACGCGGCCGGTGTTACTGGCGTGTATATACATTTGAAGCGGGTTGGCAGGCTCTATTTGTGGGAGCGAGGCTTGCCCGCGATAAGGCTGGACGCGATCTAAAGTGAACCGCCTTCAACCTTATCGCGGGCAAGCCTCGCTCCCACAGGGCTGTGGAGAGGACAACATGAATCTGGAAAGCAAATGGCTGGAAGATTTCAGCGCGCTGGCTGCAACGCGCAGTTTCTCCCAGGCGGCGGAGCGGCGTTTTGTGACGCAACCGGCGTTCAGCCGACGTATACGCAGCCTTGAAGCGGCCCTTGGGCTGACGCTGGTCAATCGCTCGCGCACGCCTGTCGAACTGACAGCGGCGGGGCAGTTGTTTCTGGTGACGGCGCGTACCGTGGTCGATCAGCTGGGCGAAGTGTTGCGCCACTTGCATCACCTGGAAGGCGGTCAGGGCGAAGTCATGCAGGTCGCGGCGGCGCATTCCCTGGCGTTGGGGTTCTTCCCGCGCTGGATCGCCCAGTTGCGCAACGAAGGCCTGAACATCGCCACACGCCTGGTCGCCACCAACGTTGGTGAGGCGGTGCATGCCCTGCGTGAAGGCGGTTGCGATCTGATGTTGGCGTTCTACGACCCGGACGCCGCGCTGCAAATGGACCCGGAAATCTTCCCGTCGCTGCACCTTGCGCACACCGAGATGCTGCCGGTCTGCGCGGCCGATGCGCAGGGCGAGCCCTTGTTCAACCTGGAAGATGGCGGCGGCGTTCCGTTGCTGGCCTATAGCGCGGGGGCCTTCCTTGGACGTTCGGTGAACCTCTTGCTGCGCCAGCGCAATCTGCGTTTCACCACGGTCTATGAAACGGCCATGGCTGACAGCTTGAAAAGCATGGCCCTCGAAGGTCTGGGCATTGCCTGGGTGCCCAGGCTCAGCGTGCGTGCCGAGCTGGCTCGCGGAGAGCTGGTGGAGTGTGGCGGCCCGCAATGGCACATCCCGCTGGAAATTCGCCTGTATCGCTGCGCCCTGGTGCGCAAGGCCAATGTACGCCTGCTGTGGCGCAAGCTGGAGAGCGCTGCGACGCCGGAGAATCTTTGACCCTCAAGTCAGTAAATACGGGCTTCACAGGTGGGAAATTGCCCACAAGACAGATGGTCATTGAGGGTGCTTTAAATGCACTTCTTTGAGGTATACTGCGCGGCCTTTGGCCGGCTCGACCGGTCATTTTTCGTACAGCAAGCCACGCCGGTCCTCCCGCGTGGCTTGTTTGTTTATTGATGCGCCTGCGGGCGCCCGATGAGAGGCACGACGATGAGCGCACTGGTTGGCGTGATCATGGGCTCCAAGTCCGATTGGTCCACCCTTAGCCACACCGCCGATATGCTGGAAAAGCTAGGCATTCCGTACGAAGTCAAAGTGGTGTCTGCACACCGCACGCCGGATTTGCTGTTCCAGTATGCCGAAGAGGCCGAAGCACGCGGCATCGAAGTGATCATCGCCGGTGCTGGCGGTGCAGCTCACTTGCCAGGCATGTGTGCGGCCAAGACCCACCTGCCGGTGCTGGGCGTTCCGGTGCAGTCGTCCATGCTCTCGGGCGTCGACTCGCTGCTGTCCATCGTGCAAATGCCCGCGGGCATTCCAGTGGCGACCCTGGCGATTGGCAAGGCGGGCGCGATCAACGCCGCGTTGTTGTCGGCCAGCATCCTGGGCGCCAAGCACCCGCAATTTCACGCGGTGTTGAAGAAATTCCGCACTGAACAGACAGACAGCGTCCTGGACAATCCAGACCCGCGCGACGCCTGAGGTTTTTCGCATGAAGATCGGTGTAATCGGTGGCGGCCAACTGGGTCGCATGTTGGCCCTGGCAGGCACTCCGCTGGGCATGAACTTCGCCTTTCTGGACCCTGCGCCCGACGCCTGCGCCGCTGCATTGGGCGAGCATCTGCGTGCCGACTACGGCGACCAGGACCATTTGCGCCAACTGGCCGATGAAGTCGATCTGGTGACCTTCGAGTTCGAAAGCGTGCCGGCTGAAACCGTGGCTTTCCTGTCGCAGTTCGTGCCGGTCTACCCAAGCGCCGAAGCCTTGCGCATCGCGCGTGATCGCTGGTTCGAGAAGAGCATGTTCAAGGACCTGGGCATTCCAACGCCTGAGTTCGCTGACATCCAGTCCCAAGCTGACCTGGAGGCTGCCGTCGCGGCCATCGGCCTGCCTGCAGTGCTCAAGACCCGCACCCTGGGTTACGACGGCAAGGGCCAGAAAGTGCTGCGCACTGCGGCTGATGTGACAGGGACCTTCGCCGAACTGGGCAGCGTGGCGTGCCTGCTGGAAGGCTTTGTGCCATTCACTGGTGAAGTTTCTTTGATTGCTGTGCGTGCCCGCGACGGTGAAACCCGTTTCTACCCGCTGGTGCACAACACTCACGACAACGGCATCCTGCGCATTTCCATCGCCAGCACCGATCACCCGTTGCAGGGGTTGGCTGAAGACTACGCCGGGCGTGTGCTCAAGCAGCTGGATTATGTCGGCGTGCTGGCCTTCGAGTTCTTCGAAGTCGACGGCGGCCTGAAAGCCAACGAAATCGCCCCGCGCGTGCACAACTCCGGGCACTGGACCACCGAAGGCGCCGAATGCAGCCAGTTCGAAAACCACCTGCGGGCGGTGGCGGGCTTGCCATTGGGTTCCACGGCCAAGGTCGGCGAGAGCGCCATGCTCAACTTCATCGGCGAAGTGCCTGCGGTGGAAAAGGTCGTCGCCATCGATGACTGCCACCTGCACCACTACGGCAAAGCCTTCAAGGCCGGCCGCAAAGTGGGTCACGCCACCGTGCGCAGCGTTGATCGCGAGACGCTGGAGCGACAGGTGAAGCTGGTTGAGGCGTTGATCAAAAACTGATCAGCCAGTCTTTGCGGCGAAAACCTGTAGGAGCCAACTTGTTGGCGAGCCATTGGGTCTGTGTACGCAGGTCCATCGTCTCGCCAACAAGTTGGCTCCTACAGATGAACGCTTTTATCCTCGAGTTGAACCATTCCAATCCCAAACCCCTCTGATAGCGTGTTGCCCATAGCGGACTAAGCTTTGGCATATCACTTATTTGAGAGGGAAAACGGCATGGGTATTATCGGAACCATCTTCATCGGCTTGATCGTCGGCCTGCTGGCGCGTTTCCTGAAGCCGGGCGATGACAGCATGGGTTGGATCATGACCATTCTGTTGGGCATCGGCGGTTCGCTGGCGGCCACTTATGGCGGTCAGGCGCTGGGCATCTATCATGCAGGCGAAGGCGCGGGCTTCCTGGGCGCGCTCGTCGGCGCAATCGTGCTGTTGGTGATCTACGGCCTGATCAAAAAGAAAGGCTGATGTTCAAAGGCCCTCTGCGTTCTCGGTGCGCAGGGGGCTAGAATGCCGGGCTGTTGTTCAACCCCTTTCACTTCTATGCCGAGCCTGTCGATGCGCCGTCTTCTCGTTTTAACCCTGCTGCTGCTCTGCGGCACTGCTCACGCTGAAATTCCTGAAACAGACTGGCTGGACCTGATGCCCAAATCAGACCAGAAAGCCCTGGAAGCCATGCCCGATATCGACCACAACTCTCCTGAAGCTCAGGGGACATTCGATAGCAAAGGCGGCTTGAAACAAAGCAAGGGTCTGCCCGCCGTGATGTATTCGGCCAAAACCGTACCGGCCATGAACGGCAAGGAAGTGCGCCTGGGTGGCTATCCGGTGCCGCTGGAAACTGACGCCAAAGGCCGCAGCACGCTGTTTTTCCTCGTGCCGTATCCCGGCGCATGCATCCACGTGCCGCCACCGCCACCTAACCAACTGGTGCTGGTGCGCTATCCCAAGGGGTTGAAGATCGAAGACATCTACACACCAATGTGGGTCGTGGGCAAGTTGAAGGTCGAGAAAGTCAGCAATGACCTGGCCGATGCGGCCTACGCCATGGATGCCGAGAAGGCGCGGGTGGTGGTGGAGGCGGACTTGTAGCCCGCAGGAAGATGGTGATCCTGTGGGAGCGAATTCATTCGCGAAGGCGGCGTTTCAGACAACAGATCTGTGTTGAATGTACTGGCCTCTTCGCGAATGAGTTCGCTCCCACAGTGGCATGCGGTGCTTTTTAGATCGCCTCAGCCCAGACACTCAGCGCCAGCACGTGCATCTCTTGCGGCGCCAGGGTGACGATGTCGCCCAGTACGTTGGCGGTTTCCACGCAGAGCATGCCCTGCCAGCCATCGGCGGCCATGTCGTTGAAGGTTTTGGTCTTCTCGGTCCATGGGTTCCAGACGATTGCTGACTTGGAGCCGCTGGTGCAGATGTGGATTTTGCGCTGCCATTGCGGGTCGACGATGCTCAGCATGTCGGGGGTATCGAGGTAGATGCGATCCGTCTCGCCGGTGAACTGCACTTCACCCGATTGCTCGCGCTGTGCCCAGTCTTCCAGGGTTTCAATGTAGCTCAGGCCGTCGAGGCCCTTGAGGCTGACTTCGCGTACGTCGCTGACCGCAAAATAGCTGTGCAATGCCTGGCTGAAGCTCACGGTTTCGCTGCCGGAGTTGTAGCTGACCAGGCTCACGTTCAGGGCTTCGTCCAGGCGGATGCTCAGTTTCAGGCCCACGTTATGCGGCCAGCCTGGCAGTTGACCTTCGGCCTTGGGCTGGATGAATTCGACGATCAATGCGTCGTCATCCTCGGCCATGCCCATCAACTCCCAGTCGATGGTGCGGACTTCGCCATGAGCGTTGGCGGGCTCACCGCTTTGACGCATCGCCTGGACACTTTCCGGGTTGCGCTGAAGATTGCCAAACCACGGCCAGCAAATCGGCATACCGCCGCGGATTGCCTTGCCCTTTTTGAACGCGGCGTCCGGGTTGGACCAGATCAGCGGCTGCTGCCCGGCACGTTGATAACTGACAATGTGCGCACCTTGTTGGGCGACCACGAGCTCGGCATCGCCGTGGCTGATGCGCCAGCAGTTCAGCTCATCGATGGTGACGGATTCAACTTGGGGCGTAGGCATAAATAAACTCTCAAACAAAGACTAAGACAAATGGACAGTATCCAAGTCGGTGAGTTTACCTTGATCTAAGCAGCTTCGCGGCCCTTGTAGGAGCATGCATCTGTGGGAGCGTGGCTTGCCCGCGATAAGGGCGACACGGATATCAGGTCAATCGCGTCCAGCCTTATCGCGGGCAAGCCACGCTCCCACAGGTTCGGGGTTGCTCCGCTTTAGCGCCGTGCTGGCACAGAGCGGGTGCGCCCGCTGCCATCAATCGCGACGAACACAAACACCGCTTCGGTGACTTTGCGCCATTCACTGGACAGCGGGTCGTCGCTCCAGACTTCAACCATCATCTGGATCGAGCTGCGGCCGATTTCCAGTGCCTGGGTATAGAAGGACAACTGTGCGCCAACGGCCACCGGTACCAGGAACGCCATGCGGTCGATGGCCACGGTAGCGACACGGCCACCGGCGATCTTGCTGGCCATGGCGGTGCCGGCCAGGTCCATCTGGGAAACCAGCCAGCCGCCGAAAATGTCGCCGAAGCCGTTGGTTTCACGGGGCAATGCAGTGATTTGCAAGGCCAGATCGCCTTGCGGTATTGGATCTTCTTGTTCGAACTCGATCATGCCTAGGGTGCCTCTGACCCATGACTCTTGGTATTTTTGCCGCGGTTGACAGGCGCCATTCAAAACCAGCTGCATGAACATTGAATGTTCAGCATGAGGCGAGACGCCTGAAGGGGAAACTCTGCGAAAGCGGCTGGCACGACAGCTGATTTCGCACAGCAGCCCCTGACTGACGGCCGTGCGCTACATTTCGACACAGCCGCCAACGATTTGGCGACCGGCGAGTATATCGGGCGATTCGTCATGAAACGACCATTGGGTACTGATTTCGACGATATACGCATCACCCTGTGTGCTTTTTGAAACAATTTGCTATCGTGCCGGACCCGATGCGGCGGCATGACTGCCTGTATCACGCAATTTTGGTGCCTATCCGCACTTTTGCTCTGGACTAATGCTGTTGCAGGCCACCCCTTCGCAACCTGCTTTACTGTCGCGAACCCTATAAAGAGAAGCCCCCTTAGAGAAGCTTTCCATGTCCACTGTGCCTTCAAGTACTGCGCAGCCTTCGCGGCCGCTGACCCGCAACGATTACAAGACCCTGTCGCTTTCGGCATTGGGTGGTGCACTGGAGTTTTACGACTTCATCATCTTCGTGTTTTTCGCGACCGTGGTCGGCAAACTGTTTTTCCCTGTGGATATGCCTGAATGGCTGCGCATGATGCAGACCTTCGGGATCTTTGCTGCCGGTTATCTGGCGCGCCCTTTGGGCGGCATCATCATGGCGCACTTCGGCGACCTGCTGGGGCGCAAGAAGATGTTCACCCTGAGCATTTTCATGATGGCGGTTCCGACCCTGATCATGGGTTTGCTGCCGACCTATGCCCAGATTGGCATTTTGGCGCCGATCCTGCTGTTGCTGATGCGCGTGATTCAAGGCGCGGCGATTGGCGGCGAAGTCCCGGGCGCCTGGGTGTTTGTGTCCGAGCACGTGCCTTCGCGCCACATCGGCTACGCCTGCGGCACGCTGACCTGCGGCCTGACCACCGGCATTTTGCTGGGCTCGCTGGTTGCGACCTTTATCAACAGCATTTACACCCCGGCCGAAGTGTCGGATTTCGCCTGGCGTATCCCGTTCCTGCTGGGCGGCGTGTTCGGCCTGGCGTCGGTGTACCTGCGTCGCTGGTTGCATGAAACCCCGGTGTTCGCGGAGCTGCAGCTGCGCAAGGCGCTGGCCGACGAAGTCCCGCTCAAAGCCGTACTGCGTGACCATCGCGGCGCCGTTGCCATTTCGATGCTGCTGACCTGGCTGCTGTCGGCCGGGATCATCGTGGTCATCCTGATGACGCCGACCATTCTGCAAAGCTCGACCTTCGGTTTCGCAGCGGCCACGGCCCTGAAGGCCAACAGCCTGGCCATCGTCTGCCTGAGCGTGGGTTGCATCGCGTCTGGCGCGCTGGCGGACCGTATCGGTGCGGGTCGCGTGTTCCTGGTGGGTTGCCTGGGCCTGTTGATCAGTTCGTGGACGCTCTACCACGCACTGCCGACGAACCCGGACTGGCTGTTCCCGCTGTACGCCATCACCGGTCTGTTCGTCGGTGTAATCGGTGCGGTGCCTTATGTGATGGTCAAGGCCTTCCCGGCAGTCGTGCGTTTCTCGGGTCTGTCGTTCTCTTACAACCTGGCTTACGCCATCTTCGGCGGTCTGACGCCGATGGTCGTGACCTTCATGCTCAAGTCCAGCCCGATGGCGCCAGCCTGGTATGTGGCGGCGCTGTGTGTGTTGGGCATCGCCATCGGGGTTTATTTGATGAAAACCGAAAATCGCACTGTTTAAGTACTGTTTCCGCCCAGGCATGGCATTCATTAGTTTGCCGATGCCTTGGGCGGTCCGTTTTTAAGGGCAATGACAGCAGCCGTGCCCAAGCTGGTTCCGCAACACAGTACGCGGGATTGCTCATAGACGTACTTCCCGCCATTGGGAAAAAAGTGTGCATTGGTCGGTGAGCCGATTCCCTTGCCATAAGCAAAGGTTGTGTCCAGTTTGCCGTCAGCATCAAATCTTGCTACAGCAGACCAGCTGTCGTTTGGCCCTCTTGAGCCGTTCCCGCTCACTATTATCTTGCCTGTCAGATCAGAAGGTGTCCCTGCGACGGTCCAATAATTGTTAATGGCGGATTCATGAAACTTCAAGTACATCGGCAGCCCATTATTGAACGTCACATCCGGGTCGCCGTCAGGCAAATATCTCATGAGCATGGCGCTCATTCCTGATATCTGCGACTTATAGCCTTCTCCTAATACCAGCACCGAGTTTTCTTCAGGAGAAATATATAAGTTTGCAATTGCGTTGTAAGAGTCTCCAGTGGGCATGTCCAGAAACCCATCAACGCCGAAGTCATGATCGGGATTGCCATCCATATCCAGCCGGGCCATCGAGGCGGTGTAGATTCCGGTTTCATAATGATTTCCGTACCAGATAATTTTGTTCCCCCCTTCATACGGTTTGATTCCTTTAGTGCCTGTAGCGTTACTGTTGGGTTTTGTGAATGCCTTTATTCCGTTTTCCCCGAAACTGGCATCGAACCTGCCCTGCGCTTCAAGCCTGATCATATATGACCGATACGGACCTTCTTCGGCCAACGAGGCCGCGATCATGATCTTTCCATCAGCGAGCTCTGTAATGCCTATAGGGTTTAAATTCATGCCGGTGGCTTGAGTGAGATTAATCAGGCCTTCGTCGCCAAAGCGAGTGTCCAGTGTTCCATCTGCCTTGTGCTTGCACAGCATCATTGATATATAAATGTAAGGGGCATCAAAAGTGGTCAGATAGCCGGCTATTAAAAAATCACCGCTGTTAAGCACAATCAATTGAAGCGGCATTGTGTAATCGGTTTTGGAAAAGCTGACTGGCGAAATTCCCTTATCGCCAAACGATGTATCAATAAATCCATGCGAGTCGAAACACAGCAAGCCTGCGGTATTTTTATAGCCATCAGGGTTGGCAGAACTGAGCGTTTCATAAAAGCTCGCCAGATACCTGATATCGGTTCCCTGTAGTTTGATGATTGCTGACGCCCATACTGGTTGTTTGCCGTCAATCAACGGGAAGGACAATATACCTTTACCCGCAAACGTTGCATCATATTCCAACGGTCCGAGCGGAGAGTCTAATGCGGATGTATCTGTTGCTGGTGGCCCATAGAAGTACTGTTGTTCAGTGGCCGTCAAGTTGGCCGAAACTGGATGACCCATTTGGTTATGCTTCATGGCGGTGTCCATCATTATGATCGCGTCAAGCAGCCCTCTCTCCAGATGTGCTGCTACCACGATTAACCTTAGTTCACTTCCCAAAGCGGCAGCAGAATGCTTGGCTATCTGCCCAAGCATTTGACATCGCAATGAGGCGCAAAAAGTGAACGTCTACAGGTTACGGCGTGCCCGTGATCGCCGGGCTGTCACTCAGATGTCACAATTAAGTCATAGATTCATCACGTGCCTGGCCAATACTCGGGGCCAACGGACCTATTTTTTGACCTCGCTCGGAGCAAGGTATGACTTTCAAACGCTTGATGACTGCATTGACCTTCGTTGCCGCTGGCGTCGCGACTGCTAACGCGGTGGCTGCGGTTGACCCGGCAATCAAACCGTACGTGAAGACATCAGGCGTTTCGGGCAACCTCTCAAGTGTGGGCTCCGATACCTTGGCCAACCTCATGACCTTGTGGGCCGAGGCGTACAAGAAGCAGTATCCGAGCGTGAACATCCAGATTCAGGCAGCGGGTTCTTCCACTGCTCCGCCTGCGCTGACCGAAGGCACCGCCAACCTGGGCCCGATGAGCCGCAAGATGAAAGACGGCGAATTGTCGGCCTTCGAACAGAAGCACGGCTACAAGCCCACCGCCATTCCGGTTGCAGTCGATGCGCTGGCCATCTTTGTGCACAAGGACAACCCGATCAAGGGGCTGACCATGCAGCAGGTCGATGCGATCTTCTCCTCGACTCGGCTGTGTGGCGCCAAAGCGGACGCCAAGACTTGGGGCGCCGTGGGCGTCACCGGCGATCTGGCCAACAAGCCCATTCAACTGTTCGGGCGCAATTCGGTTTCTGGCACCTACGGTTACTTCAAGGAAGTAGCCCTGTGCAAAGGCGACTTCAAGGCCAACGTCAATGAACAGCCTGGCTCGGCCTCGGTGGTCAGCTCCATCAGCAGTTCGCTGAACGGCATCGGTTACTCCGGTATTGGTTATAAAACGTCCAGCGTGCGCACCGTGCCGCTGGCCAAGGAAGAGGGCGGCGAGTTTGTCGAAGACAACGAAGCCAACGCCTTGAACGGCACCTACCCGCTGTCGCGTTTCCTCTACGTTTACGTCAACAAGGCGCCGAACAAACCCTTGGCACCGATGGAAGCCGAGTTCGTCAAACTGGTGCTGTCCAGGCAGGGTCAGGAAGTGGTCATGAAAGATGGCTACATTCCGCTGCCATCACGCGTGGTGACCAAAGCTCTGGCGGATCTGGGCCTGCAGGAAGGCGCGGTAGCCCGGAAATAACCCGCATTGCGGTGGCCCTGGATCGCCCGTGGTCACCCTTACTTTTCAGTCCGCTGCCAGGAATACAGGTGGCGGGCTTTTCTGCGTCACCTTACTGTAACCATTTTGTAATACGGCTCCTTTAGGGTGTGCGCATGTTGAACTGGCCAATTCTCCGATGACTCAAAATTCACCCTCACAGCGCATTGATTTCAATACGCCGGAGATGCAGCGCAAGCGTCGCGTGCGCGCCTTCAAGGACCGCCTGACCCGCTGGTATGTGGCTGTCGGCGGCCTTGCCGTGCTCGCGGCGATCACCTTGATCTTCTTTTACCTGGCTTATGTGGTCGCGCCGTTGTTTCAGGGCGCCAGCCTGAGCGCGGAAAACCCTCTCAAGCCTGCGTGGATCAACGATGCAGGCAAGCCGCTGATGCTTGCCGTCGAAGAGCAGAATCAGGTCGGCATGCGGGTTTCCGACAAGGGTGAAGCGATCTTTTTCCGCCTGGGTGATGGTGCTGAACTCAAGCGCTTTGGCCTGCCGCTGCCCGCTGGCGTGAGCGTGACCTCCATTGGTCAGGATCAGCCTGGCACGCCGCTGGTAGCGCTGGGCTTGTCCAATGGTCAGGTGCTCGCGTTTCGCCACAACTACTTGGTGACCTACCCGAACAACCAGAAAACCATTACCCCGACCATTACCTGGCCCTATGGCGAAACGCCGTTGGTGCTGGATGAACAGGGCCGTGCGCTGGAGCACGTCAGCCTCAATGCCAATGGCGAAACCCTGCTGATTGCCGGTTCCACAGGCACGCAGCTGCATGTTTTCTCCCTGGCGAACAAAGAGAACATGATGACCGGCGAAGTCACGCGCGAGCAGCAGCGTATCGAGCTGCCGCAAACTTCGTCGACGGTCAAAGCAATCTACATCGACCCGCGTCAGCAATGGTTGTACGTGATCAACGGCCGGGCTCAGGCCGATGTGTTCAGCCTGCGTGATCGCACGCTCAATGGTCGCTACAAACTACTGGAAGACGCCAACGCGGAAATCACTGCCAGCACCCAGTTGGTTGGCGGTATTTCGCTGATCATCGGCAACTCCAAAGGCTCCATGGCTCAGTGGTTCATGGCCCGGGACGTGGATGAAGAGATGCGCTTCATGCACATCCGCGATTTCCGCATGGGCAAATCGCCGATTACCCAGATTACCGCCGAGCAACGGCGTAAAGGCTTCGTGGCGATGGATGCTTCGGGGCAGTTGGGCGTGTTCCACAGCACCGCGCATCGCACGCTGCTGGTTGAGCAGGTCGCGCCAGGTTCGGGGATTGTTGCCCTGTCGCCTCGGGCGGATCAATTGCTGGTGGAGCAGGGCGGTGCGCTGTTGCCGATGACCCTGAAAAACCCGCACCCGGAAGTGTCCTGGAGCGCGCTGTGGGGCAAGGTCTGGTACGAGAACTACGACTCGCCGCAATACGTCTGGCAGTCCACGGCGTCCAACAGTGATTTCGAACCCAAGCTGAGCCTCGCGCCGCTGACGTACGGCACGCTCAAGGCGGCGTTCTACGCCATGTTGCTGGCGGCGCCACTGGCGATTGCCGCTGCCATCTATACCGCTTACTTCATGGCTCCGGCGATGCGTCGCAAGGTCAAGCCGGTGATCGAACTGATGGAAGCCATGCCCACGGTGATCCTCGGTTTCTTTGCCGGGCTGTTCCTGGCGCCGTATCTGGAAGGCCATTTGCCGGGTGTCTTTAGCCTGTTGCTGCTGACCCCGATTGGCATTCTCCTGGCTGGTTTCGGCTGGAGCCGCATGCCCGACTCCATTCGCCTGCGGGTGCCCGATGGTTGGGAAGCCGCCATTCTGTTGCCGGTCGTGCTATTGGTGGGCTGGTTCGCCCTGAGCATGAGCCCGCATCTGGAGAACTGGTTTTTCGGCGGCGACATGCGCATGTGGATCTCCCACGATCTGGGCATCACCTACGATCAGCGCAATGCGCTGGTGGTGGGCATCGCCATGGGCTTTGCGGTAATCCCGAACATTTACTCGATTGCCGAAGACGCCGTATTCAGCGTGCCACGCGGCCTGACCCTGGGCTCGCTGGCGCTAGGCGCCACGCCGTGGCAGACCCTGACTCGCGTGGTGATCCTGACCGCCAGCCCGGGGATTTTCTCGGCTTTGATGATCGGCATGGGCCGCGCGGTGGGCGAGACCATGATCGTGCTCATGGCCACCGGCAACACGCCGATCATGGACATGAACCTGTTTGAGGGGATGCGCACGCTGGCGGCCAACGTGGCCGTGGAGATGCCGGAGTCAGAGGTGGGTGGCAGTCATTATCGGGTGTTGTTCCTGGCGGCGCTGGTGCTGCTGATCTTCACCTTTGTGATGAACACCCTCGCAGAGCTGATCCGTCAGCGCCTGCGCAAGCAATACTCGTCTCTCTAAGGAAGGTAGCAGTTCGTGAAAAAGAACTCCCTCAAGAGCTGGTTCAAGACAGGCGCCCCAGGCGTCTGGATGAGCGCGGGTGCGGTGACGATCGCCGTCATCATGACCCTGGGCCTGCTCTCGGTGATTGCCGTGCGCGGTCTGGGGCATTTCTGGCCGGCGGATCTGGTGTACGCGCAGTACGACGTGCCCAATCAGGAAAAACACCTGCTCATCGGCGAAGTGGTCGAGACCGAACAAGTACCGCGCGAACGTCTGCGTGGTTCGGGCTTGCCAGTGCCTGCCAATGGCCCGGAGTTCATGACCCGCGAACTGTTCAAGGTCGGTAACCGTGATCTTGGCCCCAGTGATTTCACCTGGGTTATCGGTGAGTGGTTGTCCGAGCAGAGCACGCCCGCCGAGTTGATGACCCTGGAGCGCCGTGAGTGGGGCAACTTTTACGGCTATCTGGTCAACGTGAAGGAAAGCGGCAAGGTGGTGGCCGAGGGCGAAGCGGCCTGGCCGACCCTGCAGGAACGCATCCAGCGTGTTGAAGGTCTGGCTGACGAGCTTTACCGGCTGGAAAAGAAAGACATCGGCGCCGTCAACCATGGCATCGAGCGGCTGCGTTTGCAGGCGCGCAAATTGGAGCTCAACGGCACGCTGAGCGCCGAGGCTCAAGCGGATATGGCCAGTGAGCGCGCGGAGCTGGACAGCCGCTACAAAGTGATCGAGGCCCAACTCGGTGAGCTGCACGAAGCGTTTGACCGCGACAGCCTGACGGCGCGCGACGCCAACGGCCAGGAAGTGGAAATCAGCCTGGGCAAAATCGTCCACGCCTACCAGCCCAACGCTATGGGCACATTCACCAAACTCGGCTTCTACTTCAAGAAACTGTGGGAATTCCTCAGCGAAGACCCACGCGAGGCGAACACAGAAGGGGGCATCTTCCCGGCGATTTTCGGCACCGTGATGATGACCCTGATCATGGCCGTGATCGTCACGCCCTTTGGTGTATTGGCGGCGGTTTACCTGCGTGAGTACGCTCGGCAAGGTCCTGTGACCCGGTTGATCCGCATTGCCGTGAACAATCTGGCGGGCGTACCGGCCATTGTCTATGGCGTGTTCGGGCTGGGCTTCTTTGTGTATGTGCTGGGCGGCTCGGTGGACCGGCTGTTCTTCCCCGAGGCGCTGCCCGCGCCGACCTTTGGTACGCCCGGCTTGCTCTGGGCGTCGCTGACCCTGGCTTTGCTGGCTGTGCCGGTGGTGATCGTGGCCACCGAAGAAGGGCTGGCGCGCATCCCGCTGACCCTGCGCGAAGGCTCGCTGGCGCTGGGCGCTACCAAGGCCGAAACCCTGTGGAAGATCGTGCTGCCCATGGCCAGCCCGGCGATGATGACTGGCCTGATTCTGGCGGTGGCGCGTGCGGCCGGTGAGGTCGCGCCGCTGATGCTGGTGGGCGTCGTGAAGCTCGCGCCGTCGCTGCCGGTGGACGGCAATTACCCTTACCTGCACTTGGATCAGAAGATCATGCACCTGGGGTTTCATATTTATGACGTCGGTTTCCAGAGCCCCAATGTCGAAGCGGCGCGGCCACTGGTTTACGCGACTGCGTTGCTGCTGGTGCTGGTGATCGCCTTGCTTAACCTGTCTGCAGTGGCGATTCGTAACCATCTGCGGGAAAAGTACAAAGCGCTGGATAGTTGATTCGAACAAATCGAAGGTCTCGCAGGACCGGCTGGAGCCGGTCCTGCGCAAACAGATGAATTGGTTAGCGTAAGGAGCAATCCATGCAACCGCCCAACCCGGCACGAGGTATCAATATGTCAGCCCTGGGGCGCAACAATTCTGGCCTGCATCTGGCCGACGAAACCGTGGCGATCGAAGTGCCGGGCCTGAACCTGTTTTACGGTGACAAGCAGGCGCTGTTCGATGTCAGCCTGAATATCCCGAAACAGCGTGTGACGGCGTTCATCGGCCCGTCCGGCTGCGGCAAATCCACGTTGCTGCGCACCTTCAACCGCATGAACGACCTGGTGGACGGCTGCCGGGTTGAAGGCGCGATCAATCTGTACGGTCACGACATCTACACCAAAGGTGAAGACGTCGCTGAATTGCGCCGTCGCGTGGGCATGGTGTTCCAGAAGCCCAACCCGTTCCCCAAGACCATCTACGAAAACGTGGTCTACGGCCTGCGGATTCAGGGCATCAACAAAAAACGCGTGCTCGACGAAGCGGTCGAGTGGGCGCTCAAAGGGGCGGCGTTGTGGGAGGAGGTCAAAGATCGCCTGCACGAGTCGGCCCTGGGTCTGTCCGGCGGTCAGCAGCAGCGTCTGGTGATTGCCCGCACGATTGCCGTGGAGCCAGAGTTTCTGTTGCTCGACGAACCTTGTTCAGCACTTGATCCGATTTCAACGCTGAAAGTTGAAGAGCTGATCTACGAACTGAAATCCAAATACACCATTGTGATCGTTACTCACAACATGCAGCAGGCCGCACGGGTTTCGGATTACACCGCGTTTATGTACATGGGCAAACTGGTCGAGTTCGGTGACACGGACACGATGTTCACCAACCCGGCTAAAAAACAGACGGAAGATTACATCACCGGTCGTTATGGCTAGGACTTGCTCAAAACCCTGAAGCACCGCTGCGTTTTCGCACTCAACCGGACGTTCCAAGGACACCAAGCATGATTCATAAAGACAGCCTCACGCATCACATCTCGCAACAGTTCAACGCTGAGCTCGAAGAAGTACGCAGCCATTTGCTCGAGATGGGCGGTTTGGTCGAAAAGCAGGTCAACGATGCCGTGACTGCCTTGATCGAAGCCGATTCCGGTCTGGCCGTGCGGGTTCGGGAAGTTGACGACCGTATCAACCAGATGGAGCGCAACATTGACGAAGAATGCCTGCGCATTCTGGCTCGTCGTCAGCCGGCTGCATCGGACCTGCGTCTGATCATCAGCATCTCCAAGTCGGTGATCGATCTTGAGCGCATCGGTGATGAAGCCACCAAGATCGCCCGTCGAGCCATTCAGCTCTGTGAAGAAGGCGAGTCGCCGCGCGGTTACGTTGAGGTGCGCCACATCGGCGACCAGGTGCGTAACATGGTTCGCGATGCACTGGACTCCTTCGCGCGCTTCGACCCGGAGTTGGCATTGTCGGTGGCGCAGTACGACAAGATCATCGATCGCGAGTACAAGACCGCCCTGCGCGAGCTGGCGACCTACATGATGGAAGATCCGCGTTCGATCTCCCGTGTTCTCAACGTGATCTGGGTGCTGCGTTCGCTGGAGCGGATCGGCGACCACGCTCGTAACATTTCCGAGCTGGTCATCTATCTGGTACGCGGCACCGACGTGCGGCACATGGGCCTCAAGCGCATGAAAGAAGAGGTTCAAGGGATATCGAGCGAAAGCCCTAATGTTCCTGGCCAAGCTGACGATAAGTAAGATTGCCTGCGAAAAAACGCCCAGCTCGCAGCTGGGCGTTTTCGTTCACGGGCTTATGAATTTTTCAGCCGCCCGCGAATTAAATGTCCTGGCGTCGTCAATCAGGATGGCTGTTGGCTAGTAGTCAACGCTATGCTTGCCGAAATATAGGGTGTGTCAGGCAGCAACGCAGTTCGCCGATCCAGGCGGACACGCCCGCAGGAGCGTCGATGAGTAAAGTCAGTGTTTTGATCGTGGATGACGCGACTTTCATTCGCGATTTGGTAAAGAAAGGTCTGCGCAATTACTTTCCCGGTATTCACACCGAAGACGCCGTCAACGGCCGCAAGGCCCAGATATTGCTGGGCCGCGAGACGTTTGACCTGATTCTGTGCGATTGGGAAATGCCGGAAATGTCCGGTCTTGAACTGCTGGCCTGGTGCCGTGGGCAGGACAACTACCTGAAAACCGTGCCTTTCATCATGGTCACCAGCCGTGGCGACAAGGAAAACGTCGTGCAGGCCATTCAAGCCGGTGTCAGCGATTTCGTCGGCAAGCCCTTCACCAACGAACAACTGCTGACCAAGGTCAAAAAAGCCTTCGCCAAGGTGGGCAAGCTGGACGCCGTGATGGCTACCGGCCCGGCGCGGGTCAGCTCAGGGCTCAACGAGTCCCTGAGCGCGTTGACCGGTGGCAAGGCTGAAGTGGTCAGGCCTGCGGCGGCCCCTTCAGCAGGTGGCATCGCCAAGGCACCGCCCGTGGCGCAGCAGACAGCCGCCTCCAAAGAGCCTGCCGGTCGTGGCCAAGGGCAGTTGCGTCTGTCCAGTGGTAATCAGAGCTGCGTGATCAAGGCGCTGACGCTCAAGGAAGCATCGCTGGTGGTCCGCCGCAGTGAAGTGCTGCCGCAGATTCTGGAGCAGGCCGTGCTCGATCTTGAGCAGGGCGAGACCAACGAAGTGGCGCGGCTCAACGGCTACCTGCACACCATCACCGCGTTCGAGCCAAAGCCCGACAGCGACTGGTTGCAAGTCACCTTCCGCTTCACCGACCAGGACGCCCAGAAGCTGGACTACATCTCCCGCCTGATCGCCCGCGGCACCGCGCAGAAACACTTCTCGCCGGGTGCTTGATCGTGTGGCGTAGCGCGGTGCTCCAGGCACCGCGCTGGCCATGCAGGGCGTCAGTTTTCATGTCGTCGTGATCGGCGCATAGGCCTGACATTCGATTTCAATCTTTGCATCTGCGATCAGCCTGGCGGCTTCGTAAGTCGTGCGAGCAGGAAACCTGCCAGCAGCGAAGTAGCCTGAGTACACCCTGTTCATGTCCGCGAAATCGTTGATGTCGGCCATGATGACCGTGCATTTCACAACGTCCGCCAGCGCCACGCCGTTGCTTTTCAGAATCGCGCTCATGCTGTCCATGATCGCTGTGGTCTGGGCCGCAGTGCCTTTCGGGAAATTACCCTGGGCGTCATCGCCTAACAGCCCGGAAAAGTACAGGAAATCACCCGCCCGCACCGCTTGAGAGAAGGGCCTTCCTTCGCCAGCCGGGATGAACTGCGGTGGCGAGGGCTGCTGCGGGTCGGCGGCGGTCGTGGGCAGGTAACGGGTGATGATCGCCTGATGTTCGCCATTGGCTTTGAGGGCTGCCATCGCCTTGTTGAGCGTGTGTTTAAGGTCTTGATCGTCCTTGCGCACGGCCATGGCGACACCAGAGCCCAGCATTGGATCACTCAGTGGTGGGCCGGCAAAGTCGTATCCACTGCCCGTCGGTTTGCTGAGCAAGGCCTCGGATATCTCGAGGGTGTCTTGCAGCGTGGCGTCCAGTTTCCCGGCTAACAGGTTTTCAATCAGCTCGGCATTGAGACCAAAGCTTCGTATCTCGACGCCCGCGCTGGCCCATTTCGCCAGCGCAAATGCCTCACGGCTGGTGCCTTTGAGCACGCCGATACGTTTCCCCTTGAGGGCCGCTGCTGTGGGCTCCAGCGCTGAGCCCTTCGCGGCCACGAGCTGGCTGGAAAGCGGGTACATCACCTCGGTAAAGTCGACCGTCTGCCTGCGGGACTCGGTAGGCGTCATGGGCATGATGACGTCGAACATGTTGGCCTGCAGCGCGGCGATATTGGTCGCATAAGGCTGGTCGATCCAGTGGCAACGTACTTTCAACTCCGCGCACAGTGCATTGCCCAGCTCGATATTCAGCCCCACCAGATTGCCTTTTGCATCGCGGCTTTCAAAAGGAGGAACGTCAGCTTCTACACCTATTCTGATCTCGGTAAGTGCAAAAGCTGGAGCGATAATAAACCCACTCAATGCCAATAAGACGAGCGAGCGTAATGAGAGCATCTTCTTGATGGACATGACCTTGGCTTCCCTGTCGATTGGTTTGTTTCACCTCAAAGCCCTGTTCCAAAGGGGCTACAGGCTTCGAGAAGATTAGGGTCTGGTATTTGCCCCTGCAACTGATCACGCGGGTCAGCAGCGCTTTAAGTATGGGCTCATATTTCAACGCATTTAATTAACGCTATGTGGATGCGCTGATAGTTGGTTTCTTATTGCAGGAAATATCCATTTGTTACTATGTAAAACCAGGGTCTCAAAGACCCGAAACACGCGTCCCAACACTGCCAGCGCCCTCTGGCGCGAATTCCTTGACGCTCACTTTGTCGCCGATTGATACAGCTGTGTCCTCATCCGAAGAAATCGCTGTTAGGCTGGCCTCACCTTTTTTACAACCCAGACCTTTCCCATGCTCGAGCGCTTATTGATCCTGTGCGCGCTGTTGCTGGCTGCGCAATCAGCCGGGGCGGTGACCATCTATCGATTTACCGACGCCAACGGCGTGGTCTCGTTTACCGATCGCCCGACGCCGGGTGCTTCGGTGATGGTGTTCAAGGATCGGATGGTCGAGCACATCGAGCGCCAGGTGCATTTGAGCACCCGGCGCGACAAGGGCGTGGACAGCCTTTACGTACGCAACGACCTGTACGCGCCCGTTGAAATCGAGCTGAAGATCTCTGGCGTGAAAAACGTTCTCGGCGTTGCCGACCAGACCATCCGCCGCACGATTGCTCCGCGCAGCAATGAACGGGTGTCAGTGCTGAGCCCAAAGGTGGTCGGCAAAAGCATGAGTTACAAAACCAGCCTGCGCTCCATCGTGGGTGATCCGCAGCGATCTTCTCTTGCTTACCGCTATCCGCTGCCCTGGGTTGGTGGCCCGTTTCGTTTGAGCCAGGGTCCCAATGGCAAGTACAGCCACTTCGGCGCCAAGGGCCGTTACGCCATGGACATCGCCATGCCCGAAGGCACACCGATCATCGCGGCCAGGGGCGGGGTAGTGGTCAAAACTGAAAACGAGCAGACCGGCAAGGGCTCGAACCCGTCAGGCAACTTCGTGCGCATCCTGCACGACGACGGCACCATGGGCGTCTACCTGCACCTGATGCGCGGCTCGGTGAGCGTCAAGGAGGGTCAGCACGTCGTGGTCGGCACCGCCCTGGCCCGCTCCGGCAACACCGGTAACAGCACCGGCCCGCACCTGCACTTCGCGATACAGCGCAACGTAGGTCTGGCGCTGGAATCCATCCCCTACGAATTTGCCCAGCCGGTGCAAAGCCTGCCTAATTTTGCCGTGGGCGGGAATTGAGAGGCGCGAATGGATTTATCACGGAAGAATCCTGCGGGAGCGAATTCATTCGCCAAAGCGGAGCGTCACTCAGAGATCTATATCTGGTCTGGCCCCTTCGCGAATGAATTCGCTCCGACAGAGTTCGTTTCACTTCCTCATGAAGGCCGGCGCCATATAGTCCTGTTCGCGCTGTGAAAGCCCCAGTGCCTGAGCGACAGTTCTCCAGTGGCTGACACCATGGATACAGTCGTCAATGATCTCATCAGCATTCGCTCGACTGACCCGGAAGAAACCTGCCACCTCTCGTGCGAGCTCCAGATTCAGTGCGTTATCGTGCTCGGTGATGTTGAGTTTGAGTCCGTCCCCGTGCGGAACTGGATTCAAGTCATACGCATCGGACAGCCGCCAGCCGTTGCCAGGTTCAAGGATAAACCCGTGGTTGCGAAGGTGGTCGTCGGTGTTCGAGACCAGAATGTTGAATACGATACGTGTCCAAAGCTCTTGAAGATCACGATCGGGACTGGCGCCGTGGCGCATCAAAACCTCGCCCAGTTCCAGGTAGCTGACACCGCTTGCAGCATCATCGCCGTCGACATGGCCGGTCAGGGTCATGGCAGATGCAAAATGGAGGCGTTCATTGCTGGCGGTGCGGTCGAAGCGCTTGACCATGAAGCAGTGATCCTTGCTCGCATAACGTTTGGCCTGGGCCTCAGCGACCCTCAGCCCGCATGCTTTCGCGAGAGCGTTGACCACCAACTCCCATCCGCCCATATCGTAGGTATCGCGGTTGGAGGGGAATTTTGCTATCCACAGGTGCCCAGCATCGTCGGCGACGCTAGCCTTTGGTCGAGCGCCGCCGAGTGAGCCGCCCGGCGCGATCAACATGCGTAGCCACTCACGGCCATCTGATGCCTGGTTATCAGGATCGCTCTCCAGCGCGCGGCTAGCGCGCTCAAGTGCGCGTAGCTCGACGAAGGGGGGAGCGGCTACATCGTTTTGGTCATCGAGGAAGTTACCTTCATCATTGAGCCGGTATCGAAGTGCACCAACCCGGTAGAGATCGTGCACACCCAGCAGATAGTCTGATTCGTCCAGGCGTGTGCCAGGTGATGCAAACCCTTCACGTACATCGCGCTCAAGGCGACGCTTCATAAGCATGCGTCCCCAGCGGTCAGGGCTTGAGTCGCCAAATGCCCCGAACATGTTCCGACCATCAGCTGGATACTGCGCGCCAGGGAACGGACCAATGCCAGGGTCAATCCGCACCTTACCCAGGATGGGGTTTTTCAGCGCTGCCGGGTCATTTTCGTAGTCGAACTTTTCGGTTTGCCGACTTTTTCGAACGTGCAGCCAGCCTAGACGCTGAGGTCCTTGCAAGCCGTCCCAGTCAGCATAAACCCCGATCATGGTGCTCATTTATCAGACCTTCTTCGGCTGGGTATCAGAGCTGCCAGTGAATCACTGCTGATGGAGTCGCTGTTGTGTTGATCTGCAACTGGATATGGCGTGGGCTTTTCTGCTGTTCGAATTCTGGGCGCTGGAGATTTCTCTGACGAAGTCTGCAGTCGGTCCCTGGCCCGAGAAGCTTTCTTCTGGCCTGGAAGCAATGCTGCATCCTGCAAGTGCCGTCCAAGCTCATCTTTGGCAGCCAGTTGGTTAAGGTCTTTTTCTAACCCCAACACCTGCATCACGGCCAGATAAGCGCCAATGGTGCTGCCCGATGAGCCGCGCTCAAGCGCTCGAAGCGTCATTTGAGACATCCCGGCGCGCTCGGCTGCCTGTTTAGCGGTGATTTTCCGGCGAAGGCGGGCAAGTTTAAGACGCTCACCGAGGTCAACGAGCAGCCGTTCAGTCGCGGGTAAAAGCGGAGCGGTTTTCATGGCCATGCAAGTATTCCGTCACTGTGTGCAATCAAGTGACAGAATACTAGCATTTCTTGGATGTTTTCTCAGATATGCAAGTATTCTGGCGATTTAGGGCTGCATCTGCCAAAGCATCTGCATGTTGAATCAACCAGCACTGCGCCCCTTAATCAATCTTGACCACTTTGGCCAAGACGATTTTCGGGCCTTTCATCTTTTTGATGATGATCCGCAGCCCTTCGAATTCCATGACTTCCTCGACTTCCGGCACCCGTTTGAGGGTTTCGTAGATCAGGCCGGCCAGGGTCTCGGCTTCTACATGGTCCAGGTCGATGCCCAGCAGGCGTTCGACCTTGAACAGCGGCGTGTCGCCACGGACCAGCAGTTTGCCCGGCTGGTAAGCGAGGATGCCGCGTTCGACCTTGCGGTGTTCATCCTGGATATCGCCGACCAGGACTTCCAGCACGTCTTCCATGGTCAGGTAGCCGATGATCTTGCCGTCGGCTTCTTCGACCAATGCAAAGTGCGCTCCGCCCTGACGGAACTGCTCCAGCAGGCGCGACAGCGGCATGTGCTTGGACACGCGCTCCAGCGGACGGGTCAGCTCGGCCAGGTTGAAGGATTCCGGGATGTGGTCCAGCGCTGCCAATTCCAGCAACAGGTCCTTGATGTGCAACAGGCCGACAAACTCGCCACGTTCGGCGTCGTACACCGGGTAACGGCTGAATTTGTGGCGACGGAACAGGGCGAGGATTTCCTTGAGCGGCGCGTTGAAGTCCAGGGTGACCAGGTCTTCCCGGGAGTTCGCCCAATCGACCACTTCCAGTTCGCCCATTTCCACGGCCGAGGCCAGGACGCGCATGCCCTGATCGCTTGGGTCCTGCCCACGGCTGGAGTGCAGGATCAGTTTCAGTTCTTCGCGGCTGTAGCTGTGTTCATGGTGCGGGCCAGGTTCGCCCTGACCGGCAATGCGCAGGATGCCGTTGGCGCTGGCGTTGAGCAGGTAGATCGCCGGGTACATGGCCCAGTAGAACAGGTACAGCGGCGCGGCGGTCCAGAGCGACAGCAGCTCGGGTTTGCGGATCGCCCAGGATTTGGGTGCCAGCTCGCCGACCACAATGTGCAGGTAGGAAATGATGAAGAAGGCGGTGAAGAACGACACGCCTTTGATCACTTCGGGGGATTCAACGCCCACGGCGCCCAGCAGCGGCTCCAGCAAGTGTGCGAAGGCCGGTTCACCCACCCAGCCCAGGCCGAGGGAGGCGAGGGTGATGCCCAGTTGGCAGGCCGACAGGTAGGCGTCCAGCTGGTTGTGAACGGTGCGCAGGATGTGGCCGCGCCAGCCGTTTTTTTCCGCGATGCCTTCAACCTTGGTCGAGCGCAGTTTGACCATGGCGAACTCTGCCGCAACGAAAAAGCCGTTGAGCAGGACCAGGAGCATTGCGAAGAGAATCATGCCGAAATCGGCGAACAGTGAAGCGAGGTCAAAACCAGGGGAAGGGTCCATGATGGAGTTTTACGGGTTCCGTTTTAGCGAGAAGGGGTTATTGCCGCACCGAAATCGGGGACATAAGTGCGGCAATGTAGCGGCTCAATGCCTGCTTGCCTAGTGCTCGCGCGTCTCGTCCCAGGCTTGCGCCAGTTGGATCGGGGGGAAATGGCAGGTAAACACGCTGCCTTTGCCGGGCACACTGTTGATCTCCAGGCTGCCACGGTGGCGCAATAGCACGTGTTTGACGATCGCCAGGCCCAGGCCGGTGCCGCCGGTATTGGAGGCGCGGCTGGAGTCCACGCGGTAGAAGCGTTCGGTCAGACGCGGCAGATGTTTGGGCTCGATGCCGATGCCGGAATCCTGCACGCTCAAGTGGGCACCACGTTCGTCGGACCACCAGCGCACGCGGATCTTGCCCTCGGCCGGCGTGTATTTGACGGCATTGAAAATCAGGTTGGAAAACGCGCTGCGCACTTCGGTTTCGCTGCCCTTGAGGTGCACGTCACTCTCCAGGTCCAGGCTGATCTGCTGGTTTTTGCCGCCTGATAATTCCTGGGCATCCTCGGTGATGGTTTCCAGCAGCGTGCGGATATCCAGCGGATGGTTGTCGGAGGGGTAATCCGTGGCTTCGAGTTTGGCCAGCAGCAGCAGATCGTTGAGCAGCGTCTGCATGCGCCCGCCCTGTTGGTGCATCTGCTGCAAGGCGCGGACCCAGCGCGGGTTCACCTCTTCGACGTTATCCAGCAGGGTCTCCAGGTAACCGAAAATCACCGTCAACGGTGTGCGCAGCTCATGGGAAACGTTGGCGATGAAGTCTTTGCGCATCTGCTCAAGCTGATGAATACGTGTCACATCACGCACCAGCATCAGGTGTTCGTTGTTGCCGTAGCGGGTGATCAGCAGCTGAATGCGCATCCGGTCATTGGTGGGCGAAGGGATTTCCAGCGGCTCGGCATAGCTCTCCTGCTCGAAATACTCCTTGAAACGCGGGTGACGCACCAGGTTGGTGACCGGTTGGCCGCTGTCCTGAGGCGTCTTGAGGCCCATCAGGGTTTCAGCGGCGCGGTTCCACCACTCGAGGTTGCCTTCGCTGTCGAGCATGATCACGGCGTCTTTGAGCGCGGCGGTGGATTCCTGGACGCGGTCGATCACCGCTTGCAGGCGCCCGCGCACCCGTTGATCACGGCGTTGCAGGTGGTAAATGCTGTCGAAGACTTCGCCCCACAGGCCATAGCCATCCGGCGGCGGCTCGTCGGCCTTGTGGCTGCTGAGCCAGTCGTGAAGACGTAGGAGTTGTTTGAGGGTCCAGGCCAGATAAAGCCCTAGACCAATGGCCAGGCTCCAGCCGTATTGGCTGCTGATCAGCCCGACCACGAGGCAGGCCGTGACCAGCAGCAACATGTGGCGGATCAGGGTGCCATGCCAGTTTTGGTTCAATTAAGCGCACATCCATGCCTAGCGCCAGCTCTGCGGCTGCGCTGTCTGTTTGCAGAAAATCGGCTGTCAGCTCTTGGTGGAGAAGCGATAGCCCGTGCCGCGCACGGTTTGTACCAGATTTTCGTACGCATCGCCGAGGGCTTTGCGCAAGCGACGGATATGCACATCGACAGTACGTTCTTCGACATAAACATTGCCTCCCCAGACCTGATCCAGCAATTGCCCACGGGTGTAGGCGCGCTCTTGGTGAGTCATGAAGAATTGCAGCAGACGGTATTCGGTAGGGCCCATTTCAGCGGGCTTGCCGTCGATGGTCACGCGGTGGCTGATCGGGTCCAGCAACAGGCCGCCGACTTCAATCGGCGACTCGCCATCGGTGGGGCCTGCACGGCGCAGCACGGCCTTGAGGCGGGCAACCAGCTCACGGGGGGAAAACGGCTTGGTGATGTAATCATCCGCGCCGACTTCCAGACCCTGGATCTTGTTGTCCTCTTCACCTTTGGCAGTGAGCATGATGATCGGAATGTCTCCGGTCAGCTCGTCACGCTTGAGACGGCGCGCCAGTTCGATGCCGGATGTGCCGGGCAGCATCCAGTCGAGCAGGATCAGATCGGGTTTACGGTCTACGATGATTGCGTGGGCTTGCTGAGAATTCTCTGCTTCCATGCAGTCATAGCCGGCCATTTCCAACGCAACGGCGATCATTTCGCGAATTGGCGCTTCGTCGTCAACGATCAGAATGCTCCTGCCAACCATGCTCGAACCTCTTGTCATTTAACTGTCTTGGGGCGCATTAGATAACGGAATTATTGCAGTCGTGTGACAGCTCAGTGTGAGGGCTAGCATGCCAGGTTCTCAAGGGGCTAATGTGCAGGCTTCATCCGACAATAAATTCAACCAAGAAGAGGATTCACCGATGCTCAGGATTTCATCGACATTCAAGGCTTTGCTGGCGGCTGCCGCATTGGCGTCTTCGGGTCTGGTCTTCGCTGCTGAACCGGGGATGGCCCAGGACGGCATGTTGACTCAACACAATGGGCTCACGCTCTACACCTTCGACAAAGACAGCGCCGGCAAGTCTGCGTGTAACGACACCTGCGCCGTTAACTGGCCGCCGCTTTTTGCTGAAGCGACCGACAAGCCATCGGGCAAGTGGACGATCATCAAACGCGATGACGGCAAGATGCAGTGGGCGTATGGCGGCAAGCCGGTGTATGGCTACAAGGATGACAAGAAAGCAGGTGACAAGACCGGTGACGCTAAAGGCGGCGTCTGGCACGTCATTAAGCCCTGAGCTGTTGGCGGTGGGGATGCAAAACCCTGTGGGAGCGAGCTTGCTCGCGAAGGCGGTCTTCCTAATCAAGATATTCACAGGATGTACTGGCCTCTTCGCGAGCAAGCTCGCTCCCACTGGAACCTGGAACCTGGAACCTGGAACCTGGAACCTCAACGCAACGCATAATCCGCAACAATCCCGACAAAGATCGCCAGCCCCGCCCAATGGTTATGCAGGAACGCCTTGAAGCAGGCATCGCGGTCGCGGTTGCGGGTTGACCAGAACTGCCATGCGAAACACAGCGCAGCCACCAGCAAGCCCAGGTGGAAGCAAGCGCCCAATTCAAAGCGTGCCCCGGCCAGCAATAAGCAGCCCAATGCCAGGCCTTGCAGGCTCAGGATGATGATGCGATCAGCGTCGCCGAACAGCACGGCGGTGGATTTCACGCCGATTCTCAGGTCGTCGTCCCGGTCGACCATCGCGTAGTAGGTGTCATAGGCGACCGTCCACAGCAGGTTGGCGATGTACAGCAGCCACGCCGCCGCTGGCAGATGCCCGGTCTCGGCGGTGAACGCCATGGGCATCCCCCAGGAAAACGCAGCGCCCAACACCACTTGTGGGTAATAGGTGTAGCGCTTCATGAACGGGTAACAGGCCGCCAGCGCCAGACCACCGAATGACAACCAGATGGTGGTGGCGTTGGTCAGCAGCACCAACAGGAAACTGGCGAGCACCAGCACCGCAAACAACACCAGGGCTTCTTTGGCGCTGACCCTGCCGCTGACCAGCGGGCGTTGTTCGGTACGTTTGACGTGGCCATCCACTTTGCGGTCGGCGAAGTCATTGATCACGCACCCGGCAGCGCGCATGAGGAACACACCGACCACGAAAATCATTACATTGAGCAGCGACGGCGAGCCTTCACCGGCGATCCACAGCGCCCACAGCGTCGGCCACAGCAGCAGGTAGATGCCGATGGGTTTGTCGATGCGTGTCAGTTGAATGAAATCCCAGCAGCGCGGACTCAGGCGATTCAGGGATTTGAGTAGCGTCAGGTACATCAAGCGTGCTCCACGGTGCGAATGGCCTGCCAGAGCGTGGGCAGAAACACCTCGGCGACCAGTATTTTCAAGGGGCCGCGGCTAAAGCATGAGCGGCGCCCCCATAAGTCTTCTGTTGCATCAGCAGTGGGCAACCAGACGGCGGGGTATGCACAGACCTGCAGCGGGCCGCGCTCGAACGCCGGGTCGCAGAACAACAACTCGCCCAGCGAGCGGGTGCCCAGTTCGTCCATGTGCAAACCGCTTTGCCGCAGTGCCTCGCGGCTGGCGACACTGCGCGCGAATACCCATGTCTGACCGTGGCCTCGCAGATAGACTTCGCGCACCCAGCCGATGCTGTGCGCGGGCAGCTCAAGCGCCAGGCACTCGTCGTCGCGCAAGGCTTGCCAGCCTTCGAAAAGCGGCGTGACACTAAAGTGATCAGCAGACAGGGCTGTCAGACGGCGCGTCAGGGAGTCCTGATGAAACAGCCACTCAAGCACCCATGGTTCGGCGGCGTTATCGAGGGCGGTACGTTCTAGCCAGCAGGGCTTGGGCAATGAGGGATTTTGCTCGTTCACGGTAGGCAATTATTGGCGTCAATCGAGGCCGCGAGCTTAGCATGATTGCCCCTGGCCACCGATGGCCGGTCACAGTCTGTGATGAATGCCGGGCTTGCATGTCGGCTTCACGATCAGTACAAACCCCCTGAGTTGGGCGAACGCGGCATCTGACGACCGTGTAGCTTTTGAAACAGCGCCGAAATAGCCTGAAATATGAGAGATAAACCATGAAAAAGTGGCAATGCATTGTCTGTGGCCTGATTTACGACGAATCCATGGGGTGGCCTGACGACGGTATTGCGCCGGGCACGCTCTGGCAGGACGTCCCGGAAGACTGGCTATGCCCGGATTGCGGCGTAGGCAAGATGGACTTCGAAATGATCGAAATCGGCTGATACAGCCTTCAACCGTTCTCTGGTTTGGAATGACGCATGAACGCACCTGTTGTGATTGTTGGCACTGGCCTGGCGGGCTACAACCTGGCCCGGGAATTTCGCAAGCTCGATGGCGAAACGCCGCTGGTGCTGATCACCGCCGATGACGGGCGCTCCTATTCCAAACCGATGCTGTCCACCGGCTTCGGCAAAAACAAGGAAGCCGACGGCCTGAGCATGGCCGAGCCGGGTGCAATGGCCCTTTAGCTCAAGGCCGAGGTGCGCACTCATACCCGCATCAGCGGCATTGATCCGGGCCACAAGCGCCTGTGGATCGGCGAAGAGGCGGTGTACTACCGCGACCTGATCCTGGCCTGGGGCGCGGAAACCATCCGCGTTCCGGTTGAAGGCGATGCCGCTGATGCGATCTTCCCCATCAATGACCTGGAAGACTACGCGCGCTTTCGCGTTGCAGCCGCAGGCAAACGCCGGGTGCTGATCCTGGGTGCCGGGCTGATCGGCTGTGAGTTTGCCAATGACCTGATCCTGGGCGGCTATGAAGTCGATCTGGTGGCGCCTTGCGAACAAGTGATGCCGACCCTGTTGCCCCAGGCTGCGGCGGCTGCCGTGCGCAGCGGGCTGGAAGGCCTTGGCGCGCGCTTTCATCTGGGCCCGCTGATGACCCGCCTGCTGCGCACCGCTGAAGGACTTGAAGCGCACCTTTCAGACGGGCAGGTCATCGCCTGTGATGTGGTGGTGTCGGCGATTGGCCTGCGGCCCCGGGTTGATCTGGCCGCAGCGGCAGGCTTGCAGATTTCCCGCGGGATTGTGGTCGATCGGGAGCTCAAGACCTCCCACGCCAATATCTATGCGCTGGGCGATTGCGCTGAAGTCGATGGGTTGAATCTGCTTTATGTCATGCCGCTGATGAGCTGTGCGCGGGCGTTGGCACAAACACTGGCGGGCACCCCGACAGCGGTCAAATACGGGCCGATGCCAATCACCGTGAAAACCCCGGTTTGCCCACTGGTGGTTTCGCCACCGCCCTTGGGGACACAAGGCGTGTGGAGCGTCGAAGGGCAGGGCGCCGACATCAAGGCGCTGTGCCACGACCCGGCGGGCAACTTGCTCGGTTATGCGCTGACTGGCGCTGCTGTCATGGAAAAACTGGCCTTGAACAAGGCCCTCCCCCCGCTATTGGCTTAAATACTGGTCGTTCTGTCGGATAAGCCACGTTATTGAGCAGATAAACGTGGCGCACGTACTGGCGCGGGCCATAACGGCATGCCATCCTCATTTCTGTCTGCCGCAACGTAGAGCCGTTGCAGCACTCGGTCGCTGCTCTGGATGAGCGGCACGGGACATAAAAACAATAAACCGTAGAAAGAGGCTTCATATGCGTAAACCAGAACTTGCAGCCGCCATTGCTGAAAAGGCGGATCTGACCAAAGAACAAGCCAACCGAGTCCTCAATGCCGTCCTCGAAGAAATCACCGGTGCCTTGCACCGCAAAGACAGCGTAACGCTGGTCGGCTTCGGCACCTTCCTGCAGCGCCACCGTGGCGCACGCACAGGTAAAAACCCTCAGACCGGCGAGCCGGTAAAGATCAAGGCCAGTAACACCGTGGCGTTCAAGCCGGGTAAATCCCTGAAAGACAGCGTCAACCCCTAGATATCCGCTGTACGCCTTGGCGGGAGGCGAGCAGTGAAAAAGCGGGCACACCAACGAAGATTGGGTGCCCGTTTTTTGTGGGTAAATTCTGTAGTGGTGTCGCAAATAAACCTACAGATGTACGTTTTTGTCGCATATGGAAAATGGGATATCCGCACTATAGATAAGGCCTATGAGCCCCTGTTTCCGAGTGCTTCAGGCGTTTAAAACGGTTATATGCATATGCCATACGATAAATTCAGAAGTCAGTGAAATTCGCGCCGTTTTCAGCGTAAAGCCCATAAAACAAGGCGCGCAACCGGTTGTCTGCGACATAAGGTCACGCTGTGACTTGTAGTTAATTTATCGTCTCGTTACAAAATTCGTTGATGGTCCAGGACTTCGCCTGCAAAATGCCGCGCCCCGCCTGTAAACAGCGGGGTCATGCTGATCGGCAGCCCCAGTCGTGCTTGCTTGAGTGCGCTGGCCTATTTGAAGAAAACAAGAAGATCACGCAGGAGATTACACGTGCACATTGGCGTTCCTCTCGAGACCCAGACGGGTGAAAAGCGGGTAGCTGCAACCCCTGAAACCATCAAGAAGCTGATCGCCCAAGGCCATCGCGTCACGGTGCAAAGCTCGGCAGGCGTCAGCGCCGGTGTGCCGGACAGCGCTTATGAAGCGGCGGGGGCTGCGATTGGCACCCAGGCCGACGCATTGGCTGCCGAACTGGTGCTTAAAGTCACTGCGCCCGATGACAGCGAACTGGCCCAGATCAAGCCTGGCACGCTGCTGGTCGGGATGCTCAACCCCTTCAGCAACGACACCATCGCCAAACTGGCCGGGCAGGGCGTTACCGCCTTTGCGCTGGAAGCCGCGCCGCGCACTTCCCGCGCGCAGAGCCTCGATGTGTTGTCCTCCCAAGCCAACATTGCCGGTTACAAGGCCGTGTTGCTGGGCGCTCACCACTATCCGCGCTTCATGCCCATGCTGATGACTGCAGCCGGTACGGTGAAGGCTGCGCGAGTCCTGGTGCTGGGGGCGGGCGTTGCGGGCCTGCAGGCCATCGCTACCGCCAAGCGTCTGGGGGCTGTTGTCGAGGCATCCGATGTGCGTCCTGCGGTGAAAGAGCAGATTGAATCCCTGGGTGCCAAATTCATCGACGTGCCTTACGAAACCGATGAAGAGCGCGAATGCGCCGTCGGTGTCGGTGGCTACGCCCGCCCGATGCCTGCCAGCTGGATGCAGCGTCAGGCGGTTGCGGTCCACGAGCGCGCCAAACAGTCGGACATCGTCATCACCACGGCATTGATCCCCGGTCGCAAAGCGCCCGTGTTACTCAGCGCAGAAACTGTGGCGGAGATGAAGCCTGGCTCGGTGGTGATCGATCTGGCAGCGGCTCAAGGCGGCAACTGCCCGCTGACCGTCGCGGACGAAGTTGTTGTGCAGCATGGCGTGACGATCGTCGGCCACACCAATCTGCCCGCGCTGGTCGCCGCTGATGCTTCGGCGCTGTACGCCCGCAACCTGCTGGACTTCATGAAGCTGTTGTTCGACAAGGACGGCCAGCTGCACATCAACCTCGAAGACGACATTGTCGCCGCGTGCCTGATGTGCCGCGACGGCCAAGTCATCCGCAAGAACGGCTGAGGATAAGACGATGGAAGAATTCATCTCCCCGGGTATCTACAACCTAATCATTTTCGTGCTGGCGATCTACGTCGGTTATCACGTGGTCTGGAACGTGACCCCGGCACTGCATACGCCGCTGATGGCCGTCACTAACGCGATCTCTGCCATCGTGATTGTCGGCGCCATGCTCGCCGCTGCCCTGACCGTGACCCCGCTGGGCAAGACCATGGGCACCCTGGCGGTGGCGCTGGCCGCGGTTAACGTATTCGGTGGTTTTCTGGTCACCCGGCGCATGCTGGAAATGTTCAAGAAGAAGGCACCCAAGGCGAAAGAAGAGGTGCGCAAATAATGAGCATGAATCTGGTCACCCTGCTGTACCTCGTTTCAGCCGTCTGCTTCATTCAGGCGCTCAAAGGCCTGTCTCACCCGACCACTTCACGTCGCGGCAACCTGTTTGGCATGCTGGGTATGGGGCTGGCTGTCGTCACGACGATTGGCCTGGTCTACAAACTGGCGGCGTTGTCTGACACCACGGCGGGTATCGGTTACATCGTGATCGGCCTGTTGGTCGGTGGCACCGCTGGCTCGATCATGGCCAAGCGCGTTGAAATGACCAAGATGCCGGAACTGGTCGCTTTCATGCACAGCATGATCGGCCTGGCGGCGGTTTTCATTGCCATTGCCGCCGTGGTTGAGCCGCAGTCGCTGAACATTGTGAAACATCTGGGCGACGCGATCCCGACGGGCAATCGTCTGGAGCTGTTCCTGGGTGCTGCGATTGGTGCGATTACCTTCTCCGGTTCAGTGATCGCGTTCGGCAAGCTCTCAGGCAAGTACAAGTTCCGCTTATTCCAGGGCGCACCGGTACAGTTTGCCGGTCAGCACAAGTTGAATCTGGTGCTGGGCCTGGCGACGCTGGCATTTGGTCTGTTCTTCATGTTCACCGGCGACCTCACCGCGTTTGCCATCATGCTGGCCCTGGCCTTCGTGATCGGCGTGTTGCTGATCATCCCGATTGGGGCGCCGACATGCCGGTCGTGGTGTCGATGCTCAACAGTTATTCGGGCTGGGCGGCGGCAGGTATCGGCTTCTCGCTTAACAACTCGATGCTGATCATCGCTGGCTCACTGGTGGGTTCGTCCGGTGCGATTCTGTCGTACATCATGTGCAAGGCGATGAACCGTTCGTTCTTCAACGTGATCGGCGGCGGCTTTGGTGGTGCAACCGATACTGCCGGGCCTGCGGGCAGCAAAGAGGCGCGCCCGGTCAAATCCGGTTCCGCCGACGATGCGACCTTCCTGCTGACCAACGCCGACACGGTGATCATCGTCCCTGGCTACGGCTTGGCAGTGGCTCGCGCTCAGCATGCGTTGAAAGAACTGACCGAGAAGCTGACCCACCACGGCGTGACTGTGAAGTACGCGATCCACCCGGTTGCCGGGCGTATGCCAGGGCACATGAACGTGCTGCTTGCTGAGGCCGAAGTGCCTTACGACCAGGTGTTCGAGATGGAAGACATCAACTCCGAATTCGGTCAGGCCGACGTGGTTCTGGTGCTGGGCGCCAACGACGTGGTCAACCCGGCGGCGAAGAACGATCCGAAATCGCCGATTGCCGGGATGCCGATTCTGGAAGCGTTCAAGGCCAAGACCATCATCGTCAACAAGCGCTCCATGGCCAGCGGTTATGCCGGTCTGGATAACGAACTGTTCTATCTGGACAAAACCATGATGGTGTTCGGCGACGCCAAAAAGGTGATCGAGGACATGGTGAAGGCGGTCGACAACGCGTAGCCTTTTTACGCGTCTAAACCGGGCCCCGGCGCTAATAACGCCGGGGCTTTTTACATTCCACGTAACAGTGTTTTGCGCTGAAACCCGCTAATTAGAGCCTCCCAATGCGACCTTGGTAGCGGGACGAATACAGCCCAAGCCTCTAGACTTGGGCTTCGCTTCCACCCCGAGATAAGAACCCCATGTACCGTGATCGTATCCGCTTGCCTTCGCTCATGAGCAAAGTGATGAGTGCGGCTGATGCCGCCGCCATGATTGAAGATGGCATGACCGTCGGCATGAGTGGTTTCACCCGTGCCGGTGAAGCCAAAGCCGTGCCCCACGCCCTGGCCGAACGGGCCAAGCTGTCGCCGCTCAAGATCAGCCTGTTGACCGGCGCCAGCCTGGGCAACGATCTGGACAAGCAACTGACCGAAGCCGGCGTGTTGTCCCGTCGCTCGCCGTTTCAGGTCGACAGCACCCTGCGCAAGGCCATTAATGATGGCACGGTGATGTTCATCGACAGCCATTTGTCCGACACCGTCGAGCAACTGCGTAACCGGCAGATCAAGGCAGTGGACCTAGCGGTCATCGAATGCGTGGCAATCACCGAAGACGGCCATCTGGTCCTGAGTACCTCGGTAGGCAACTCGGCGAGCTTCGCCATCCTCGCCAAACAGGTGATCGTCGAGATCAACCTGGCTCAGCCCCTTGAGCTGGAAGGCCTGCACGACATCTATATCCCGAGCTATCGCCCGACCCGGCTGCCGATTCCGGTGCTGCAAGCCGACACGCGCATCGGCAACCCGGCGGTCCAGATTGACCCGGCCAAGATCGTGGGCATCGTCATCAGCAACCAGGCTGACTCGCCCTCGACGGTGCTGCCGCCGGATATGGACACCCAGGCCATCGCCAACCATCTGGTGGAGTTCTTCAAGAAGGAAGTGCGCCAAGACCGCCTGACCAACAAGCTCATGCCGTTGCAGGCCGGGATTGGCACCATCGCCAACGCCGTGATGCACGGGCTGGTGGATTCGCCGTTTCATGACATGACCATGTATTCCGAAGTGTTGCAGGACTCGACCTTCGAGCTATTCGACGCGGGCAAGCTGAGCTTCGCCTCTGGCAGCTCCATGACGCTCTCGGCCAGCAAGCATGCTGAAGTGTTCGCGGACTTCAGCCGCTACAAATCACATCTGGTGCTGCGCCCGCAGGAGATCTCCAACCACCCTGAAATCATTCGCCGTCTGGGCATCATCGGCATCAATACCGCGCTGGAATTCGATCTGTACGGCAACGTCAATTCCACCCATGTTTGCGGCACGCGGATGATGAATGGCATCGGCGGCTCGGGAGACTTCTCCCGTAACGCCCACCTGGCGATCTTCGTGACCAAATCCATTGCCAAGGGCGGCGCCATTTCCAGCATCGTTCCAATGGTCAGCCACGTGGATCACACCGAGCATGACGTGGACATTCTGGTGACCGAGCAGGGCCTGGCGGACCTTCGCGGCCTTGCGCCACGGGAGCGGGCGCGGGTGATTATCGACAACTGTGTGCACCCGGCTTACCGCGACGCGTTGAATGCGTATTTTGCGGCCGCTTGCGCCAAGGGTGGACACACGCCGCATGTGCTGCGCGAGGCACTGAGTTGGCACATCAGACTGGATGAGACAGGCAGCATGCTGCCGGTGTGAGGTGAACAGTTGCGGGGCAGCTATACAATTTTCTGCCTCGCAAAGATCTGTTCAGGCTGGACCAGGAAAAACTGTACTTCTGTACCGGTGTTTTTGGGGGGTCAAAAGACGCTTTTCACCCAAATAACGCACAATTTGCACCACAAAGGTGCTCACCCGTACAGTTGCCCCAATAACGAACAAAACAGTGCCTATAAACAGTTAACTGAACCCGCACAATACAGTTGAACTGTGTCTATAGAGATTGACTGCCTGGGAGGAAGATGGGCACCAGTTAAATCACTCTCTAAGCCGCCACAAGCGGAAGGACGCACACCATGGAACGTACAGTTAGTTCCGACCTTTTCTTCGAAAACACCGCTACAACCGCAAAAGCTGCATGGCCTCTTCGCGCTTTCGCTAACCTGATGCTTTGGCAACGTCGCCTGTCCAGCCGCCACCAATTGGCCCGCCTGGATGCACGTCTGCTGGCTGACGCAGGTATCAGCGAGTCGCAACGTTACGAAGAGCTGAGCAAGCCGTTCTGGCGCTAATGGGCGCACGCTGGTTCTGACCTTCAAGGTCACCCACCAGCAACCCGAATTGCTTCACCAAAACCCGTCGCGGGCAACTGCTGACGGGTTTTGTCGTTTTTGGGGTTCACGTTGTTGGAGCTGCCGGAGGCTGCGAAGGCGTTCTACCAGTCAGGCGCAGTTCGCAGCGTTCGGCAGCTCCTACAGGACAGGTACAGTTTCTAAGTTAAGGTATTCAGTCAGTACAGTTTCACGCTTGGTCAGCCGCTAGGCTTACCGCCATGCTAGGCTTACGCCATCCCGCACAATCAGTACTGTCAGGGCCTTCACGAAACCAAAGGGCAACCGCGGTTTCTTACTCAGCTTCTTGCCCCACTGGAGTCCTACCATGTCCCGCCTTCGCCTGCTTAGCGCCGCAATCCTGTTGGCTGCCGCCACCGCTGCAAATGCTTCCAGCTTTGTCGTCACCACCGACACCCTGGTCCGCGCTGTCGATGCGTCAACCAACGCCACTTCCAACGTCACCTCGTCCTTCAAGGATGACAAAATCGTCCTCGCCGCTCGCGACGACGCTGCCAGCTTTGTCGGCAGCGCTGGCGACATCCGTGGCGCACAGTTGGAAAGTGCTTTCCAGCACATCCGCCAGACTGTTCCACAACTGCAAGCATCGGATGCCGATCTGGCTCAGGCCATTCTCGCCATCTGACGCACCTGTCCGGCAGCCAGCCTGAACAGAAAGGCTGCCGGGCTAGCTCTGAATCAGCCATTGCGCTAGCCTTGGGTCTCGTTTTCGCCAGTCTTCAAGCCCCATGCATTTACCGTCTTTACTGCTCACTTTCTGCATAGCTTCCCTCGTCTGGACCGCTCAGGCCCAGGCCATGGATACGAGCACCCAGGGCGTGGTCATTACCGGTTATGTGACCAGCAAAGTGACCACTGCGCCTTTCGACAGAAAGCTGATCATTGCGGCGCAGGATGATGCGGCAGCGTTTGTCGCCACCGATGGCGAAATCAAAGGTGCGCAGCTGGAATCGGCGTTAATGGCTTTGCGCCAGGCCGAGCCAAAATTGAGTGCCACTGACCTCGAACTCGCGCAGGCAATCCTCGTCCAATAGCCACTTCACCTCTTCTGTATTACCCGGAGACGTTCCATGCGTAACCCCCTGATTGCCGCCTCCCTCGGTCTGTTCATGCTGGCCGGCGTTGCCCAGGCGCACACTGTTGTGCAAACCAGCAACATCATCGTCAATGCTTTTGGTCGCACTATCGACTTCACCTCGGACACCACCACCTCGATCCGTGATTCCAAAGTCGTGATTCAGGCCAAGGACGATGCCGCCAGCTATGTCGCCAGTGGCGGCGATATCCACGGTTCGCAACTGGACGCCGCGTTCGACACCCTTCGTGCCCGCGTTCCAGAAGCCCGCGATGCCAGTGATCAGGTGCTTGCCGAAGCTATTCTCGCTCTGTGAGGCGTCTCTGCGTCTGGCTGATGGCGGGGGCGCTGGCGCTGATCGGCAGCAATGCATTCGCTGACCTGAGCCTGGCGCTGGACACCAGCGGGCTCAGCCCCGAGCAACAAAAAGCCAGCCAGACGCTGCTTGATGAAGCACTTGCCGCATTGCCACCACGGTTTGTTCAGGACCTGGACCGGCGCATTGACGTGCGCTGGTCTGCCGATATGCCCGCCAATGCCTATGGCCAGGCCTCCGGCCCGTATCGGCTCGACCTCAATAGCAACCTGCTGGCAGGCCTGACCGACGGCAGTGCCGCGAACAAACAGACCAACCGCCCCCACGGCACCGTGCGCCGGGAAATGCTCGCCACCGTGCTGCACGAACTGACCCACATTTATGATCGCGGGCGCTTGTGGTCATCGGCCCAACGCGCGGTGATCTTCCAGTGCGGACGGCGCAGCAGTTCGCTGGGCAAAGTCGGCCTGCCGGATTATTGCCGAGGCCAGACCGAGCGCCGCTTCACCCTCAGCGATGACCCGCGCCTGCTGGATCTCGCCGGCTGGCCGCAATACGTGGGCCGTCGCGGCGAGCGTGAAGAGCACAACGGCCAGGTCGCCCGCAGCCCGGACATCTACGAAACCACCAGTCCGCTGGAGTTCGTGGCGGTCAACATGGAGTACTTTCTCCTCGACCCTTCGTACATTTGCCGTCGACCTGCGCTGTACGCGTATTACAAGGAACAATTCGGCTGGGCGCCTGCCGCCAAGGAACAGTGCCCGTCGTTCTACCCCTATTTGAACGCCGGTAACGATTTCGGCCGTGAGCCTCTGGGCAAGCTTGACCCTGAGCGCGTGTATGCCGTCGATTACCTGCTGGCCGAAGCTAACCAGAACATGATGAGCCGTTGGGGTCACAGCATGTTGCGGCTGGTGATCTGCCGACCCGGTCGCCCGCGCGGACCGGACTGTCGACTCGACCTGGACCAGCATCTGGTGCTGTCCTATCGAGCGTTTGTTGGTGATGTGCAGTTGTCGAGCTGGGATGGCCTGATGGGCGCTTACCCGTCGCGACTGTTCGTGCTGCCGCTGGCACAAGTCATCGATGAATACACCAAGACCGAGCTTCGCAGCCTGGCGTCAGTTCCGCTGAAATTGTCCCGCCCGGAAATCGAAGGCTTGGTGCAGCACGCGGCTGAAATGCACTGGAGCTACGACGGCAATTACTTTTTCATCTCCAACAACTGCGCCGTGGAAAACCTCAAACTGCTGCGCAGTGGCACCAACAATCCCAAGCTGGTTGACCTGGACAGCATCCTGCCCAACGGCTTGCTTGAAGTGCTTAAAGGTCGAGGGCTAGCCGACACCAGCGTGCTGGACGACCCCAAAGAGGCGCTGCGCAAAGGCTACCGTTTCGATTCTTATCGCGACCGTTATCAAGCGATGTTCGAGGTATTAAGAAAACACCTGCCGGTCAAACAAACCACGGTTGAGGACTGGATGTCCCTGCCCGCTGAAGAGCGCAGGCAGTGGCTGTCTCAAGCAGACCTGCGCACCAGCGCCGCGATGTTGCTGCTGGAGCAGGCCAGCCTGCGTCGGCAATTGTTGCTGGCTCAGGATGAGGTCAAACAACGTTACCTCAGTGCCCGAGAGCAGAAGGACGGCAGCGTTTCGCGAGCCACTGGCACCTTGCAGGAGATCCTTGCCAGTAGCGGCTTCCTCAGTCGCCCTGCCGAACTGCTCGACAGCGGAGGCTACGGCTTGCCTCAGGCAGCGGAGTGGAAGCGCCTGGAAGACGAAAGCAGCCAGCGCCAGAAACAACTGCAGCGCCTGACTGGCGACCTGGACAAGGAAGTCCGGGCGTTGCTCGAACCCAAGCGCGCCAGCGAAATCGCCGCCAACGAAGCCAACCTCAAGCAACTCGGCGACCACCTGCGCGCGCTGCACAAAGCCGCTGGCGGGCTGGAATTGCCTTAGGCTTTTACCGGCTGCTTCTTGCGTGGTTTCAGGTACTTCATCAAGCCCTGAAACCACATCACGAGCCCGGTATTGCCGGTGACCTGAATGTCCTTGTTCTGAATCCCCTGCATGAACGCCAATTGCTTGTTCTTGGCCTGCAGGGTTTCAAAACCGTAGGCAGCATCCTTGAAGGCGATCACGAAAGCCGAATCTGCCACAACGCCGGATGCGCTACGCACCCGCTGGCCGCTGATCACAAAATGCCTGGCCACCTTGCCGTCGAGAGTCTGTAGCTGAAAAGTCAGCTCTTTGCCCGCCAGTTGCTGCTGAAAAGCCGGATTATTACGGCTGGCTCGCGCCATCAGCAGCCCGAGCATCCAGAGTAGAAAACGAAATTTCATGGTCACGCCTCAGCGCAAAAAGTAAGCCGGATGCAATCAACCGGGGCGCGCAGTGTAGCGGTTTGTTAGCGCCTGATCAGCAGCAAAATCGCAGAAGATGGGTGGTTTTTCGTGACCGATTGGTCACGACTGGAGGGCAGATGGGGACTATGGATACGCCTGTCTCGAATGCAACACGCCAACAATCTCAATACGATCGGCTGCAATACGATAGACCAGAACGTAGTTAGGATGGGCTACCAGCTCTCGTGTACCTGAGACACGACCAACCGGGTACAGATAGGGATGCTCTGAAAGAGCTAGAGGGGCAGTTTCCAATCGGGTTTTCAGACGGCGTGCTGCGGCTGGGTCTTCCGTTGAGATGTACGTGATGATTTTTATGAGGTCGGAAATGGCGTCATTCAGCCAAACAACTGGCAGCATCAGTCGCGCGCTCTCTGTTTGCCTTCAGCCGCCTCAATGATGGCGTCCATTTTTGCCATTACTTCATCGTGGGGGACACCTGGCCCAGGATTGTCCAGCGATCTCTGTACCTTTGCCCGGAACCAACGATCATAACTATCGGCGTGCTCCTGAGTTTCGAACTCTGAAACGATGGGTGAAAGTGGGGCGCTCATGCGGACCTCCATGTTTGGACAGTTGGAAGTTTAGACCTTTCGCGGGAGGCTGTCCCGACCGTCTGGATATTCGCAAAAAGCCGCTTCGCGTGGGAAGCGGCTTCGCTCTACTGGCCGTTCAAACCAGAGCTTTTTGATCAGCGGATGCTGCTGATGCTGCCTTTGTTACCGGTGACCTTCACGGCGACCTTTTTGAAGATGAAGTAGTCTTCTACGTTCACTTCATAACGCGGCGCAACGATCAGGTCGGCACCCGAAGATTTCACAGCCTTGTAAGCCGCTGCGGCTTTGGTTGTAGAAATCGGATCAGGAATTGGCAAAGGCAGACCGCCGCCGCCAGCACCGCCGCCGTACACAACGCCATCGGCAAATTGCGTGTCGCCGCCGAACGCGAAGAAATTGAACAGGATGTTGGTCGAGGATTCACCACTGATGGTTTCGCCGACTTTAACGTCTGCTTTCAAGTCACTTTTAACCACGCCTTCAAGCGGCGCGCTTGGTTGGCTCATGTTGTAACTCACACAGCCGCTGGTGGTTGCAATCAGCGTTGCAAGGCCAGCGGACATCCACAGCTTTTTCATTTAGAAATTCCGGATAGTTTTGTAAGTGATAAACAGCGGCGGGACTTTAAAAGAATTTGAAGTTTAAAAATGTCAGACGAATCCGAGGGTTGTGTGAGATTGGTGGGTGATGTTGTAAGAAGTTTCCGACCCGGATGTCGGAGGTGCAGCGGGCTTTAAAACTGCATCTTTCCGATGGGCACCGTACAAAATGCATCGTGCAATTCTTGAGCAGTTATGGTTCGGCGATTGGCATCCAGATTGAGCGCGAGGCGCAGGGCAGGCCAAAAGCGAACCGGTAAATTTTCAGGTGCTCGAAGCTGATCCCACCGTCGTTCAGCGCGTGCTTGGGTCGAAAGCATTGTGCCAAAGGGATGTTTGCCACCTGCAACTTCAAAGAGCACACAGCCCATGGCAAAAACATCGGTTTGGAGAGAAATCATGCCGCCTTCTTCAAGCAGTTCCGGAGCGGCGTAGCGGGGCGTCCAGGCTTTAAAACGTTCCTTGCTCAGCCGGGGTAGTTTGCTCAATGCCCCCTTCGTCGCCTGGCCTAATCCAAAGTCAAACAGGCGAGGGCCGTCGTCGGTCAGCATGAGATTTCCAGGCTTCAAATCCCCATGCACCACGCCTCGTTCATGGCAATGCGCCAAGGCATCCAGCAAAGGCACTGCTATGTCTTGAAGCTCGAACGGCGCCAGGCCGGTGGGCTGCTCGCAAAGCAATGCCTCCAGTGTCTTGCCGCGCATCAGCTCTTGGGTGAAGAAGGCCCGTCGAGAGGCGGGGTCCACATCGAAAGTATCAACCTTTACGACATTGGGATGACGTAGATGCCGGGTCAGAGCGAACTCACTGTAGAGCAGCACGTCTGCATCCGGCGCCTCACTCAAGTCATCGCCCATCAATTTTATAGCGACATAGGGATCAGGCTCGCCGAACTGTGCACACAACATGTCCCGTGCGCGATAGATCACACCCATGCCACCTGCACCCAGCACCCCTTCAAGTTGATATCGGGCACACAACCTCTCCGGCAGTTCATGGGCCGAGGTGCGGGCAGCGCTTACGGAGTCCGGGCCGATACCCAATCCTCCAGCCAGGGCGAAAGAAGTCAGATCTCCGTTTTGCTCGGGGTGATCGCTGTTGGTGCTCATGTATGAATCACCACCGCCGTCAGGTTATCGACGGCCGCCCCGCTCAATGTGATGTCGAACATAGTGCTCAAGGCTGCGTAGGGCGATGCCATGTTCAACGCATGTCCGAGGGTGCTGTGATCGAGTGCTTGATGAAGCCCGTCGGAGCACAGGAGAAAGACGTCGTTGTGCTGAACGTTCAGCTCGACCACATCAAGATGCAGCTTTTCTCGGGTTCCCACCGCTCGCGTCAATGCCTGAGCCTGCGGATGGCGCATTGCTTGTCGCGGGCTGATCTTTTGCTCATCGAGAAGACGCTGAAGCAACGTGTGGTCTTGTGACAGTTGATACAGCCGCTGTTGCCGCCATAGATAACAGCGGCTGTCGCCTGCCCACATACAAATCGCCCGTGGACCCTCGATCATCAGGGCGACCACGGTACTTCCGATCACACTGGACCTCCCATCGCCTGCGGCAAGCTCCGCCAGATGCTGATGAGCGCCCAGCACGCACTGACGCAGCGCTTGAGCCCGGTCTTCCAGACGGGCATGCCGGTTCAGTGCGGCAATGCGGCTGACGATCAATTGGCTGGCAACGTCGCCACTTTGATGGCCGCCCATTCCGTCCGCAACCACCCAGACCCCTTGGGCTGGGTAGTCGAGAAAGGCATCTTCGTTACGCTCCCTCACTTTGCCTCGATCGGTGCGGCCACTGCTATGGCACGACTGTCCGGCTGTCAAAGTTGCCCCAGAAGCCGGAAGCGGCGGATCGCATTCATGTCAAAAGGGTTTGGAGAGCGTTGGCTGGACAGCAGGTAATTGACTCGCAAGCCTCCGACATTGGCTTTTAGCACCATGACATCGCGGCCACGCAGGTACTCGGTCTGCATCAAATCGAACAGACGAAACAGTGACCAGGGCCCCGTATTCTCTTCAATTCCCAGCGCTCGGCCGGCGATTTTCTCGAGTACGAGGCTGGTACGTCCGTCTTCGGCATCAACCGGCCATTTGAAGGACGCCGGAATAATGGGCCCATGGCGATACTCCATTTGCTGGTTGCCCAAGCGGAACTCGGCACGGCTGACACTTGGGTCTAGCGTGTAGGGCTCAAGCTTGAACTGGACCTGCGGTTCGTTCGGGTTTTCGGCAAAGAAACTGCGACGGATAACATGAGCGTTGGCCATTTGCTCCAGGAAACCCCGCGACATAGGCAGACTGCGTCCATCAACGCTGCGCAGACGGTAGCTTCCCGGGGTCCCGCTCACGAATGGACGCAGGTAACTGTCGAAGAATTTGTCCATGACGCCCTGGGTCTTGAAAAACTCTCGGAAATCATTGAGCGCCACGTCACTGGTGCTGTGGGCATTGAACGGATAGCGCTTGTCGAGGGCGTTGCCGTAGAAGCTCAACAACTCACTCTGATAACGCTGGTTAAGGTATTGATAGGCGTCTGCCAGAACCAGCGACCAAGTGTCGTCGGCCGTCGCGTTCAACCAGCCATTGATCGGCGCAGGTAGGCGAGCCGAGGTATTTCGAAGCGACCCAATCGGATCTCGCTGGCCTGCCATACGCCCTTTCGCCAACTCATAAGCGGTTTGCTCCTGCTGACTGGAGCGCGCCAGGTTCGACAGCTGCAGTTGCATCTCATTGAGCGCCTGCAACGTAGGGATAAGGTCGGCTGCAGGCCCGTTATTTTCATCAAGCAGGCGATGAAGAGGCTCGAAGCGCCGTTGTAGAGATTTCTTGGCGGTATCGGGCAATGCTTTGGCCACCGCGTCTTTGGCTTGCTCCGCTGCGGCCTTGGCGACATTGCCCAGCGCAGTCGTTTTCTTGGAGCCATTGGTCTTGAGCAGTTCGGTCTGCTCGTCGAGTGTTTGAAAATGCGTGTTGTCGCGTATCTCTATCAACAGTTGCAGCAGGGGAGAGTGAGCTGCCGTCAGGCTAGCCAATTGATCAGCACCCTCGGCTGCAGTGGTGAAACTTTGCAGGCCGACGCGTCCTACTGCCTCACTCCAGTGGTTGGCATAATCACGGAAATACAGCTGCTCCAACTCCACCATCAGGCGTCTCAAGTCCATTTCGCTGATGTTGGATCCTTCGCCCAATACCCAGTTGTCGCGCAGGATCGTACTGACCAGCGCCGGCCCTTTGCTGACAAAGCTCTGCTGATAGCCCTGCTGGGTGAAGAAGCCAGGAATGATGTAGTCGGCGCCTGAAAATACAGCACCATGCGAACCCAAGTGCTGGCCGAGGCGATACGTCGGCAAGCCATGCGCCTGGTCACGCAACGCACGGTACACAACATTGGCCATGGACTCCCCGCGCAAGATCTGGCGAGCCTGTGTGACCAACTCGGTATTGAGCGGATAGTTGAATGGCTCATCAAGCAAGCGCTGGAGATGCCCTCCAAGCCCATTCTGAGCGGAGGTATTGCCGCTGTAGCGAATGGACCAGTCAGTAGCGATCCAGTCTTTGAGCCAGTCGGCATCACGGCGCTCGCTCAGGTCCAGCATCAGATAGGCGCGCAGGCTTCCAAGCAGTCGGTCGCGATCCTGAAGGTTGCTGCGGATCTGCCGTTCCAGGGATGCAGCGACTCGGGGAAGTAGTTGCTTCTCCAGATCACGTCTGTAGGCATTAACCAACACGCGATTACTGGGTTCGCCTTGATACAGGCCGCTGCGCTCATGCAGCGCGATAGCGTCCACATCGGGGAATACGGTGCTGGCGTCAAAGCTTGTGTCCAGGACTTTCAGAGCGACGAGTTCATCATCCTCAGGGTTCAACCCTGAGCGGAGCTGGGTGAGCTGTCCGGCGAGTTCGCGTACGTTTTCCAGTCGGTCATGGTTGGAGGAAAAGCCATGCGCCCACGCCAGCGCGAAGCCGATCAGCACAAACACTGCGCCGCCGTAGAGCGCCCGGTGCCGCCAATGAATGCGATTGGCCTCGCGGGAGTCAAGCCCGGCCAGCTCAGCCTCAGGGAATATGACTCGGCTCAGTAGATGGTGAATGAAGCGCGAGCGTCCGGCCCGCAGGGTGGGCAACACCTTGCTCGCCATACCGGTTTTTGCGCCAATGGACGCTGCGTCTTTATCCAGTGCGTCGGCCAGATGTGGCGCGCTGGTCAGGTAGAAGCCGCGCAACTGGCTCGCCCGTTGATATCGGCTGCCCGTGAAGGCCATGTCCACAAACAGACACAACCGTTCGCCCAGCTTGGCGAGGTGGTTCGGGAACTCCAGAATGAGGCCGCGACGGCCAATATCGCGTTCGGCATGCAGGCGCGGTACGACTTGATCGTTGAGCCGGTGAAGGAGCGCATCAAACTCTGCGCGCAACACAATGGCGTCGGTACCGTTTTGCTCCTTGGAGAAGGTGGTGCCGAAGACTTGCTCGCTTTCTTCGCGGGACAGTTGATCGAAGAACGCATCAAAACCCTGAACACGGTCAGCTTTGTTCAGTATCAGGTACACCGGCAGGTTGACGTGCAGGCGTTGCTGCACTTCCTTGAGTCTTTGACGCACCTGGCGCGCCAGGATCTCTACATCAGTTTCTGCGCCGCGCAGGCTATCGATATCGATAGTCACAAGAATGCCGTTGAGCGGTCGGCTGCGGCGGCGCTTACGCAGTTGCGTAAGCAGCGTTGCCCAGGCTGACTTGGCGACCTCATCCTGCTGCGTCAGGTAGCGCCCGGAGGTATCGATAAGGACCGCGTTATTGGCGAAGTACCAGTCGCAATTGCGTGTCCCTAGTGTGTCGCGTGTCAGCTTGCGTTCGAGCTTGTTAAGTGGGAAGTCCAGCCCAGAAAAATCCAGCAGGCTGGTCTTGCCGACGTTCGTCGGCCCAATGACCAGATACCAGGGTAGCTCGGTGCGCCAGCGTTCACTGCGGCCGCTATAAAGGCTCGAGGTTTTGAGGGTTTGCAGTGCGTCCAGAAAGCGTCCGCGCAGTTCTTTCTGCTCTTCGTTTATTTTTTCCGCTGTCTCCAGACTGGACTGCCCGGAGCTGCTGTCGTCTTGCTTTTTTCGCACGCCCGCACGCCATCCGGCGAAGACCATCAACAAGCCCCACAGCAGGAACACCATGCTGATACTCAGCCAGCGGTTTGCCGGGCTCTCCCAGAACTTGTTGTCTGAAATCGCAAGCACTGGCCCTGCGAACCAGATCAGCAAGACGACAGCCAGAACTATGAGCAGCGACCAGACCCATGTCTTGCTCAGGGTAGTCGCCAGTTTCTTCAGAAAGTCTTTCATTGCATGTCTCTGGATTGCGATTGTGGCTGCGGCCGTGTGGGTGCCGACTCATCCGGTTGATAGGGTTGGAGCACGGCTTCGCGCTGCTCGCCCAGGACCCAGGCAAATCCTGAGTACATTCCCGTCAGGCATATCAGAATGAAGATCGCCACCAGCCACCAGGGGACAATGCGTACCAGGCGTCGGCGTCCATCGTTGAGCCCTTCCCAATGGGGCGACAACTCGCGAGGAACTTCGCCACGCAATTTCACGATTTGCCGATAAAGGCTGTCGCGGATGCCTTCCAGCTCGATTGACCCGCGAGACTTGACCCGGTATTTACCCTCGAAACCCAGCGCCAGGCAGATGTACATCAACTCCAGCAGGGGGGAGTATTTGTCGGGGTTATGCAGCACCCGATCAAGCAAATGGAAGAACTTCTCTCCCCCTGAGGTTTCGCCTTGAAACTGGCTGAGCAGGCTCATTTTCGACCACTCGCTTCTGTCGCCCCAGGCAGTCGTCGTCACGGCTTCATCAACAACCGTGCACAGCACATAACGCGCAGCCTGTATCTGCGAGCTCTCGGCCCCGTTTTGCACGGCGGCGACATCGAATACGCGTATCCGATCGCACAGGCGCGCGTTGAGATCGGCAAACACTTGCGCTTGCGGGCTCGTTTTGAGGTGGATGATCTCTGATAGCAACGGTGCAGCCGCACGGATCAGGGGGTTCAAGCTCACACTGAACGTTTCGGCGGGCTGGATGCGGGCGGCGTACACCATCCGGTCTTCCAGCGGTTCAAAGTGCGGTGGTGAGAAGTCGGTGAGCGGCGTCTGCGTAGACCCTGTTTCTTGATGACCCAACAGGACAGTCTTGCTGCTTGGTGGTTTTTCCATTTCCATGACGCTCAATTCCTGATTGCCCACAAATTCAACTCCAGATCCACGAACTCGCCAGAGACATGCAGCGCAAATCCTCCCGAGCTTTCCAGTTGCGAGCGCTCTCTGGCATTCAGTTCAAGCAAGAAATATGTTTTGTTTGCGTGAAACGGGATCTGCCGCGGTGCCACTGGCAGCGGCTTGACCTTGATACCCGGCAGATGAAGGTTGACCAGTTGGCGAATGCTTTCCACGGGGGCGACTTTCAGGTGAGCAGGCAGGCGCTTGCGCAGTTCTTCGGAGTCGCAGGCCGCGCTGGCGGCCAGCACGAAAGTTGCCGTGCTGAGCAATGATCGGTCCGAAAGTGCCGCCACGAAAATGCCGTATTGCCGGGACTGCAACTCCAGCTCAATCGCGTGCTGTTCCAGTACCATCGACAGCATGTGTCGAAGTTGGCCCATCAATGCGCGCAAGCTCGCAGCCTGGTCGCAGTGCTCGTACACCAGGTCGAGTTGAGGGCGCTTGTTATCACTGGAAAAGGTGCTCAGCTCACCCAGTGCGCCGAGTAAAACGCTGTACAACTCTTCTGGATGTACCTGTTGCTGGCTCAGAAGATGGCGTAATACCAATTCAGTTCGGTTGATCAGCTGCAACATCATGAAGTCGCCAACCTCGGCGGCCCCGCCTTTGCCGCTGGCCTGAATGCGCTCGGCAATCTTTTCACCGCGATGCGTCAGTAACGCGATGACTTCGTTCAGGCATGACAGCAGGTAATCGCTGGAGTGGGTGTACAGGTATGAGGGCGAGAATTGCGCATTGAGCTTGATTCCGGCATTGGCCGAGACGTCTCCAATTTCGCAGATTTTGAGTTTTACGTAGGCCCTGTGAGCCGGTTGCTCGCCCAGCAGCAGACTGAAGTGTGGCCGGGCGCAATTGATCACAGTGCAAGAATCACTGCCGGCATTGGAGTCCGTGACCTCTAGGTCGTATTGGGTAAAACGTGCCAGGACGTCGGCTTGATCGGATCGCCGGGATTCGATTATCCCGCCACTGAGCAGAGGCAGCGCTAGATACACCGACGCGTTGCCGCTGTTGGGAGGGATATCGAGCATCAGACCCTCATTACTGCGCTCCAAATCGAAAAAGCTGCCATCCGGCAATACTCCCGAAGCACGGCTGATGACCACTTTGCTGAGATTGAACTGTTGAGGGTCAATCTCCAGTTCGAAAAAACCCCATGCATTGCGGTGCATCATTCGGGTTTGCGCTTTGATCAGCTTTTCGAAGTAGCGGTCATTTTGCTGCAGATGCTGGGGGCGTAGCAGCATCCCTTCTTTCCAGATGACTTTGTCGGTATTCATCAGCGACCTTCTCCTGTGGAGATGTCGCTGACCAGGTTGATGCCGGTATGGTCAAGGTTCAGTTTTACGGGCGTCATGGCTCCCGCTTTAACCTGAACCACATAACGCCATTTTGTCTCTGGAAGATCACGATAGGCCGCCAGCACGCCCACATAACGGCTACCTTCCTGTACGCGCAGCTTGAGTGTCAGACGTTCACCCGGACGCAGCTCCAGCTCTTCAGCCGCAACCAGATCCGGAGCAAGAAGCTCTTTGGCTTGTCCGTAGAGGCTGAAGAAGTCCGCTGTCTCGAACGCAACGGGGTTTTTCAGCTCGAGTAAGCGCACGACGACTGGGGAGGGGCGGCCGTTGATATCTGGATTGAGCTGATCGCTGGCTGCGAGCTCCAGCTCAAGTCGAGTCTGCGTCGAATAAGGGGAGAGGGCCGCACAGCCAGCCAGCATCCATGCAAGGGCCAGCATGGCCAGGGCTTTGATACGCAACATGGGAAGTTTCCTTAGTGTTCGATGTGCAAGGTGGCCAGCAAACGCACCTGTTCTTCGTAGGCCTGAGCGAAGTCTCGTGCCAGCAAGCGTTCGCTCCATTCCTGATCCGCACACAGGGTCTGGTGGTGGCGTTCATAGGCTTGCCAGCGTTTGGCCTGAGTGAAGAACAGCGGCTTTCTTGCATCGCGTTCAAAGCGCAACGACAGCTGTTGTGGTGCGAAATGCTCCAGCGCTCCGCGAAGCGCTGCACGGCTGGCCGTCAACATGGCCACCTGATGGGCCTGAATGTCTCTAAAGGCCTTGGTCACCGCCCGCTCCGCAGATAGCTGTCCGGATCGCGGGGTGTTGAGCAGCAAACCGATTGCTTCGCTGGCATCGCCTGCGTACTTGAGGGGATTGTTGCCGGAGTGCTGCGCCATGCTCAGCGCCAGACGCAGCTCGTTTTTCAGTTCGCTGCGTGTGTGCAAAGTCTGTTGCAAGCCGCTGATACTCTGCTTGAGCAGCCGCGCTACGTTGACTGCGAAGGCTTCTCGGTGCTCCTGATCCATGGCGCTGAGGTCCACGCCCACGCCATCGGCAAAACGCGTCCAGAAATCTTCGCTCTGGGGTGGTGCCGATGTTGGTTCAACAGCAGCTGTGGTCTGCTGTTCAGGCACCAGTTCGGGTATGAGCAGATTCTGTGTGTCCGCTGAGCCATAGCCCACGCCCTGTTGCGACGCCTGCTGTGGGGCGAACGAAGGAAGTAACTCGTCCAGGTCGGGGTCGAACTCCTGATGGCCCGCAGTATTCAGGATATCGAGGTCCAGAAACGCATCGTCCGGAATATAGCTTTCAACGACGGGGGAGTGCTCCACTGCGCCCACATAACCCGCTGGGTCCCTGACCAGTCGCGCCACCATCTCGAATTTACCCAGGCGGTATTGGTTGCCGTGCTCGATGAGGTGGGTTTCTCCTTTGCGCAGCTGGTGTCCACTTGGCAGTATTTGCGTGCCATTGGTGCTCAAGTCCGTCAGGTAGAACTCACCGTGGTCGAAGGTGATTCGAGCATGCTGGCTTGATACATGACTGCCTTTGTCCAGGATGATCCAGTCGCAATGGTCGGCACGTCCGATCAGCCCACCGGCCTGCTTGAACGTTTTGTATGGGGCCTGCCCGGCAACTGGCGGCTCGCCACCTGATAATTCAAAAATCAGTTCCATCGTGAGTTGCTCCTTGGGCTCACTTTCCACGGTTGACGGACAGCGGCTCACCCAGAGGTCGATACTCGTTGTCGCTGAATTTGTAGTGCCCAGTACATCCACTCATTCCAAGCATCACGAACACGAATAAAAGGATGGTTTTCCAGAGGGGAACTAGCATTTGGAGGTTTCCTGAAGTTGAGGCGAGGCAGCGGCCACACAGCGGCTGCCGAAGTTGAACAAGGGGCCGATCGTTGGCATCTTCATCAGGAGAACTCACAGGCGACGGTGTTCTCGTGGAGGGTGGCGTGCACATGCGATAACGTTTGCCCTTCAGCCATGGCAGCGAGCAAGCGATCAGCAATTAACGGCATGACGTGTAACTCGATGAGGTGATCGATAAGCCGGGCGCCGCTTTCTCCCTGCACACACCGGCCGGTCAGGTGATCGATCAGGGATGCGCTATAGCTGAAATTCAGTTTTCGACTGCGAAGGCGTTCGCCGAGCCGTTGCAGCTTTACCTCAACCAGCTCTCGCATGACGCTGCCACCGACCGGGTAATAGGGCACGACCCTCATGCGAGCCAGCAAGGCGGGTTTGAAGTGCTTGCTGAGTACCGGCCTGATGGCTTGCTCCAGCTGGTCCGGGTTGGGTCGATCTCCCTCCGCGCACAAGGCATCAATGCGATCGCTGGCCAGGTTGGAGGTCATCAGAATCAAGGTATTGCGAAAGTCGATTTCACGGCCTTCGCCATCGTTGGCAATGCCTTTGTCGAATATTTGATAGAACAGATTCATCACATCCGGGTCGGCTTTTTCGACCTCGTCGAGCAGCACCACCGAATAGGGCTTGTGGCGCACGGCCTCGGTCAGCATGCCGCCTTCGCCATAGCCGACGTAGCCGGGAGGCGCGCCGATCAAGCGCGAGACCGTGTGCTTTTCCTGGAATTCGGACATGTTAATGGTGGTCACGAAGCGCTCGCCGCCATACAGGAGGTCTGCCAGAGCCAGCCCGGTCTCGGTCTTGCCAACCCCGCTGGGGCCTACCAGCAAGAACACTCCAACAGGTGCGTCAGGCTTGTTCAGGCCTGCTGCGGTGGCGCGCATGGCGCGGTCAAGTGCCTGCACAGCCTGCTCTTGGCCACGAATTCGCTGCCGTAAATCCATGGCAAAGGTTGCAACCTTGGTGCTGTGTTCGCGTGCCAGTTGCGACAACGGAATTCCTGTCCAGGCGCTCACGACTTCTGCGACCAATCGGGGGCAGACTTCAAAGCTGACGAGGCGCTCCACGGCGTGAGCGTCGGTCAAGGTTCGCTGGACCTGCTCGAGCTCGGCGTCCAAGCCGTCCAACGTATCAACGGACTCTGCCAGCTCATCTGCGGACTCAGCAGTATGAGTCAACAGCGCTCGGCGCTGGCGCAAGGTGAGCAATCGCTCTGCCAACTGCTGCTGGGCAAGCCAGCGCTGTTCCAGATCCGTCGCTTCACTGCGCGCTTCTTCGATGCGTTCCCCGAGCGCCTGCAAGGCTTCATGATCCACCGTCAGACCGGCACTCGCATCTCGATTCAGCGCGCTTTGCTCACGACAGCTTTCGGCGAGCTCATTGCGCAAACGCTCAAGGCTTTGAGGGGCAGCCGCAAGGCTGATGCGGACTCGGGCGCAGGCTGTGTCCAGAACATCAACAGCTTTGTCGGGCAATTGGCGGCCCGCGAGGTAGCGTGCAGAGAGTTCTGCCGCCGCGACCACGGCATCATCGCGTAGATAGATGCCGTGACTTTTTTCGTAGACGTGCGCCAGGCCTCGTAAAATTGTAACGGCCTCTTTTATCGTCGGCTCATGCAGCTGCACTGGCTGAAAGCGTCGGGCGAGGGCTGGATCTTTTTCGAAGTATTTTTTGTATTCAATCCAGGTGGTCGCCGCAATTGTGCGCAGTTCTCCCCGGGCCAGAGCCGGTTTAAGGAGGTTGGCGGCATCGGAACCGCCTTCCTGACCTCCGGCACCTATCAAGGTGTGGGCTTCATCGATGAAAAGGACTACTGGAACCGGAGAGCTTTTAACTTCATCAATGACGCCTTTGAGCCGACGCTCGAACTCACCTTTTACGCTCGCACCGGCTTGCAGCAATCCCATATCCAGAGACAGCAGCTCCACGCCTTTGAGTGTCTGGGGCACTTCTCCCGCCGCTATCCGCAATGCCAGACCTTCCACGACTGCAGTTTTACCGACACCCGCTTCGCCCACGACGATGGGGTTGTTTTTGCGGCGTCGTGCCAGGATATCGATCATCTGCCGAATCGAGTCGTCCCGGCACAGCACAGGATCGAGATTGCCCTCACGAGCTTGTTGAGTCAGGTTATGGGTGAAGCGCGTCAGTAGTGATTCGGCTTGCGAGTGTCGCGGGGCAGGGGCCTGGTCTGACTGTTGGGAGCGCGCGAAGTCTTGCAGGCGCTCGATGTTGATTTGCCCAAGCAGCAGCTGATAGTGACTGCCCGCATAACGAATCGGATTTTGTAATAGCGCCAGGATCAGCGCAGCCTGGTCCACCTGGTTTTGCCTCAGTTCGAGAGTCGCCACCAGCAGCGAATCCTGTAGCCATTGCACCAGCTCGGGAGAGAACACCGGGTTGCGTGATTCATTATGTTCGGCGCGAGGCTGCAATGCCGTTGCCAGTTCGCCTGCATCGAGCTCGGCATCTAGCAGAGCTCGGCGTAGCAGGCTTTGGGGGCGATCAAGCCATATCAGCAGCAGATCCTCGACCAGGATCTTGCTGCCGCCTCTAGCTACGCAGCGCTCGGCGCAGCCCTCCAGATCACTGCGGCATTGGTCATCCAGCGCTCGGATCAGCTGCTGGAGGTCTAAGTTGATCATCGTTAATGAATCCTTGTGATTTTGCTGCCGAGAGTCACCACACCATCAGCGGTTTCGCGGCCCAGCCAACTGGTCCAGCCGAGACGGCATTCGCTTTGAGCGCATAGGCGCAGGTCTTGGATTTCTTGCTGGCGCAGCACCAGGCGAATGTCGTAATTCAAGGGGTCGCGCAAACTGAAGCGCACCAGCGCGCAGAGCGGCTGATAGCCGTCTCCGTTTGGCAGGAACTCATGAAAGCGCCCCCAACTGAGCTCGCGGATGTGGATACGAAATTTTCCGCTTCGATCGTGTACGTGTTGACCGAGGACTAGCTCCTTGCCTAACACGCTGTTGAGCGTGCCCAGACCGTTTCGCTGCTCGTCGATAATCTCGACGGTGCGCAACATGCACTGTTCAATGGCCAGTTCTGCATGCTTGAAGTAATAACGCAGCACCGCCTCGATCAATGCGGCTGAGTGAGCTCGGAGACTTAGCAGCCCCAAATAAGGCAACAGGCGTTTCCAGTTAAGCTCGTTGGCCTGGCGAATCTGGTGACTGCCTAATCCGATCAAAGCAAACAGCTGACGTGAAAAAGAATCAGTGGCTCCTCTTTCAAAACTGGCGCGGTAACGATATTTACGCCAAATCGGCATCAGCAACCGATGCAGACGATGATTGAACAGGTCGAGAAACGCCCGCGTGGGATTGGCTTCATCGTTGCTATCGCCCAGGGATTGCTCGACATAGAACACGGGCAGCGGAGAACCGGCTCCCGTTAGATTCAGCAGATTCAGACGTAGGCGAGCTCGTAACTGACCGTGCTCCTCGAAGAACTGAATACGATCAATATCGCTGCCCGGGAAACCCAGGCTTGGATTGGCCTGAAACTCGATCAGGTCATAAAGCTGGTCTTGAGTCAGACCAGGATGCGCCTGACGCAGAGTTTCCTGAGTCAGTTGGATAGCCTGAAATAACGAGTATTCCCGTATGACGTGTGTCATTGGATTCAGAGGACTGGCTGCTGGCCCATGCGTGGCGTCCATGCGTACACCTCCCCCTTGGTAGTCTTGACGTGGAGCTCATGAAAAGAGTTGAGGCTCGCGTACAGAGCAAAAAACTCGTTGAGCACTGATGCAAAGAGAAAGACATCCCCCTCGCAAACGAACTGTGTCGAGTCGACTGCCAACTCGGTTCGCAATCCCCTCAATGGCAAACCCTCGAACAATCGGTCGACGGCCGCATGGCGGATCGACTGCAGCCCGCTGAGCATTTTGCGACTGACGTTGGCGCTGTTGCGGTCGTAGTAACGTGGCAGGTCGTAGGTCTCGAGAATGACCTTCAATGCTTCTACGTTTTCCAGCGAGAGATAGTTCAGCGACATGTTGCTGATCAGCTTCCATAGAAAGTCTTGGTCTATGGGCGGCGCGTAGCTGGGCGTGCAGGCTGTGATATTGCGAAATTTTGCGAACGCAGGGGTGTCTCCGAGGGGAAAGCAAATTTGGCCCTCTTTGAGATGCATGGGTAGATTCTGATTAGTACAGGTCAACTCAATGGACAGCGCTTGCGGCCCATCCAACTGGCGCGTGTCGAAGCTCAAGTACGTTTCAAGACCGTCGTGCAACAAGGAGGGCCTTTGTTGAATGCTGTAATGCGAACAGATCTGTGGCATGTCGAAGCTAGGGTCATGTTTGAACGACTCGAAAGGCACGTACTGCCGTTCACCCCCTCCAGCTTGTAAATGGCCGGTAACGCTCTCCACCGAATATATGCCGCAGCTTTGCCGCTCCAGACCAGAAGGCAGCAAAAGGTATTCGTCTTGTTTGCCATCAAGACGTATAGGCAAAGCATCGTTCTTGAACAGGTTGACGATAGGCGTGCAGTACAGCCGAACGTTATCCAGTGAAGGGCGGGAATGCTGTATCGCGTTACCGTGAATATGAAAGCGCAGCTCAAAGCCGGTGGTTTCCTGCAGCACATCGTCCGGTAGATGGTTGAGTGGGCCCAGCCCATCGACATCCACGAACAAGAACTTGTCCTGTAGCGCAAAGTACTCCTGGAGATATCGATAACCGCGAAAGGTGTTCAGCGGGTAGGGGATCAGCGCCTCATCCTCGGCAAATCCCACAGGGAGAACCTGTTGCTTTGGCACACTGAATGACCGGACTTTCTTGTCATCAAGCTTGAAAGGTTGACCATCGCGATCAAGAGGGATCACGTCGATGCTGGTTAGATTGCGCAGGACACTCAGGTACAGGGTCTGGCTGATGTAGCGCTCCCCCGCAAAATGTAAACGCAGGCGCTCAAGCTGCAATTCACCCAGGTGCCCTTCACCCCGGACTTTTAAACGCAGGGCAAGCAGTGCACCTTCGCCCTGAACCGAATAGTTCACATCGGCGAGTTCCAGCGGCAGCAGGTCGGTGGTAAAACAGGTGCGGAACCGGCAAGTGATGCCTTCATCTGGATCACTGCCTACGGAGGTTCCGCGCTCAATACGCATTGCAGGGCCTGTTTGTAGCAGGGCGTCGAATTGCAGAATGCTGAACGAGGGCAACGGCCGCATATAGTTTGGCCATAGGAGCTGCATCAAAGAATGGGTGAGCTCCGGCCACTCATCGTCAAGCTTTTGCCGCAAACGTCCGGTGAGAAATGCTACCCCCTCCAATAACCGCTCAACGTCAGGGTCGCGTCCGCTTTGGCCGAGGAAGGGAGCCAACGCAGGATTACGCTCAGCAAAAGTACGTCCCGACTGCCTGAGGGCTGTCAGTTCACTTTGAAAGTAATCGTTGAAGGACATCGCTATACCTGTACCTGAATCGTCAAAAGCGGCGCGAGAAGAACCGCTGGCGTAAACGCCAGTCGGAATTGAAATATCGATTACGAACTGTTTGCTGTCCGGTTAACCGAGATCTAAATAGCCCGGTATCAAGCAAATGATGACTTGTGCCCGTAGTAGCTATTTAGTTATGTCACTTTCACCTGTCCGGAACTTGCCATCGCTGCATTGAACCTGACCGGTCGCTTGATACCTGCAACGTCAAGCACACCCACGATGGCAAAGAGCAAACGAAAGGGGTCATCCTCGCGGGGCACCGATGTGACCTGCACGTCGCTTAATCGCGGCTCGTATGACTCGATGAATCGTTCAATAGCCTTGCGTGCCTGGGTTAGTGAGTCATGCAGACTCAGACTCATGTCATTCAAGTCAGGCAGGCCATAGTCGGGCAACGTGGTTACGCTGCCCGCTCGGATACTGAGCATTTTTGACAAATGTGCGGCTACCGAAGCCATGACGCCATCTTCGTGACTCAAGGCAGCGCGAGCGCGTGATTCGCCCGCAAGTCGCTCAAAAAGGCTTCCGTACCCAGACATCGCTGGCCTCCGATCACTCAATGTCTAACTTGCCCACCAGGGACAAAGTGAAGTCGGCACCCATGTATTTGAAATGCGGCCGAACATTCATGCTGACGCGATACCAGCCTGGCTCACCTTCTACGTCGCTGACGGCAATGCTGGCAGCCCGCAATGGACGCCGACCCCGCACGTCTGCGCTGGGGTTTTCCTGGTCAGCGATGTACTGGCGGATCCATTTGTTCAGTTCTCGCTCAAGATCGCTACGCTCTTTCCAGGAACCTAATTGTTCACGCTGTAATACCTTCAGGTAATGAGCAAGACGGTTGATGATCATTAGATAAGGCAACTGGGTGCCTAACTTATAATTGAACTCAGCATTCTTGCCTTCTTCACTGATGCCAAAGAATTTGGGTTTTTGCGCTGAGCTAGCCGAAAAGAACGCTGCGTTGTCGCTCCCCTTACGCATGGTGAGTGCAATAAAGCCCTCTTCTGCCAGCTCATATTCGCGACGGTCGGAAACCAATACTTCAGTTGGGATTTTGGTTTCGATTTCGCCCATGCTCTGGAAGTGATGCAAAGGCAAGTCTTCCACCGCGCCACCACTTTGCGGACCGATGATGTTCGGACACCAGCGGAATTTCGCGAAGCTGTCAGTCAGGCGTGTGCCAAATGCATAGGCGGTGTTGCCCCACAGATAATGTTCATGGCTATTAGCGACGTTCTCTTTATATACGAAAGTCTTTACCGGGTTTTCCTCCGGGTCATAGGGAGTGCGCAGGAGGAACCGTGGCAGGGTTAACCCAAAATAACGCGCATCTTCCTGCTGACGAAAGCTCTGCCATTTTGTGAACTGCGGACCTGCGAAATGATCTTTCAGCTCTTTGAGATCTGGCAGGCCGTTGAAGCTTTCAATACCAAAGAATTGCGGGCCTGCCGCAGCAATGAAAGGCGCATGGGCCATGCAGGCAACGCTGGAAACGTACTGCATGGTCTTGACGTCGGGCGAACTAGGCGAAAAAAAGTAATTGGCAATGATTGCCCCAACTGGCTCCCCACCGAACTGGCCATATTCGGCAGTGTAGACATGCTTATACAGGCCCGACTGCATGACCTCAGGCGAGTCCTCGAAGTCATCCAGCAGGTCCTGCTTGGATACGTTCAGGATCTCAATCTTGATGTTTTCCCGGAAATCAGTGCGGTTAACCATCAGATGAAGACCGCGCCAGGATGACTCAAGTGTCTGGAATTGCGGGTGATGGAGGATTTCGTCCATCTGCTGGCTGAGCTTGCTGTCGATTTCCGCAATCATGCGGTCAACTAACGCCTTCTTTACGGGCTCCTGATTATTTTGCGGTTTCAGAAGTTCTTCTATAAAAGCCGCAACCCCTCGTTTGGCGATGTGGTAAGCATCGTCATTCGGAGTAAGTTTTGTTTCCGCGATGATCTGATCCAGCAGGCTGGAGCTGTTCGTCTCGGCGGTGGTTTGTTTTGCTGCGCGGGTGCTCATGTTCTCGGATTCCTTACTGATTACTGACTCAAGCGCCCTTCGGAGCTGCGGCCTGCAGACCAATTTCGCCTAGCACTCGGCTACGGGAGTCTTCATCCTCCAAAACGCTTTCAATCGCTTTGCGGAATGCCGGGGCGTTGCCTAACGGCCCCTTCAAGGCCATGAGCGCATCTCGTAATTCCATCAGCTTCTTCATTTCAGGTATCTGCTCGACCAGGCTCGCCGGATTAAAGTCCTTCATGGAGTTCAAGCCGAGATCAATCGCCAGCTCCTGCGAGTCGTCTTCATCTTGTAGACGATTTGGTACGCTCAACGTCAGGCCGAGTTTTTGCTTGGCCAGTACTTCGTCGAAGTTGTTTTTATCAATGTTGATCGGCTTGCGATCTTCGACTGGGCGCTCATCCGGCTGTTGAGTGAAATCTCCCAGTACCAGCAATTTCAGAGGTAGCTCAATCTCCTCCTGTGCATCGCCCGTCGCGGGTTTGAAGGTGATATTGATGCGTTCTTTAGGGGCTACCGAGCCTTCTTTGGCCACAGCTATTCTCCTGACTGTTAAGACCGTGGGGGTCTATTCGAGTACCACTTCGAGATCCAAGTGGCACAACCTGCGGTAAATTTCTTCTTTGCGTTCGCGGACTTCCTGGCCTTGGGGCAGGGTCTCGTAGCAACCGTGTAAAAGCTGGAGAACCTGCAACGTCAAGTCCGGCTCCCATGCGGCCAGGCCAGATTGCTGCAACTGCATGTCGAGCGCTTCCAGTTGAACCTTGGCCAGTTCATTCTTCTTGGCAGAAAGACAAAGCCGCGCCTGGCTCAACTTCCAGAAAAAACTCGCACGTCCGCCCTGGGCACTTTGTAAGCCTTGCTTGATTTGCTGCACCGCAGGCTTCAAGCCTCCCTTGCGTAGTAGGGGTATGGCCATCTGGAGTGCAATATCCCAGGCTGGTGCGGAGTCTGAAGACGACAGATGTCCAATATCCACAGGCTCCAGATGAGGCGTGACATGGTTGGCAATCCACTCTCTGGTTGTGGGATTTGCGAACTCGGCTCCATCATGAAACCGCAACTCATCGATGCCCGGCAGGCGTTTTAAAAACAGTGCCAGATATATTTCCAGTTCCTGCTGCGCTGCTTCCGCACCAAGGGCAGCAAGGCAATCCCAAACCATTTTCTGCCCGTCAAGCCACAGAGGTGCCCTGGCAATGCTTGTTTCCAGATGCACTAGCAGGTCGGCGTATTGCCCCGCGTCGAACTGCTCTCGATAAGCTTTAAGCTTTTCCCCTGGAACCCCCCGGAACTCGGTTATACGTTCCGGGTTGTGTTGCGGGACATTATTGATAGCGAGCCAGCTCAGCATTCGATTGAGGCGTAACGCCCGGGGATCAGTGGCCTTTTGACGCAGCCACCATGTGCAGAGCAGCAAGGTATTTTCTCTCTGCGCGCGCAAGGCCTGTTGTGCGTCTTTTTCGCTGTCGATTGAAGCGGTGCCTGTGAACCACTGGGTAGCGACCTGCTTGACTTGAGCTACGACACTTTCGACGGGGTGACTTTGCACAGTGTTATCTGTCGCACGCTCCATCATTGTGGTAAGTCGTCGGCGCAGCGGTAGAATCAACGGCGCATCCGCTTCCAGGTGCCGGGTCATCACCACATCAAGCTTTTCCAGATGCCCGGCCATGAGTCGCAGCAGCGCTAGCTGATCACTAATCGGAACGTTCGCATCCAGTACCTTTTCCAGTCTCGTTACCAGCCAGCCGATGGCCGCCGCCCGTGTTTTCAGCTTTCGTGGATGAATATCCTTCCAGCGTTCATCACAGAAATAGCTCAGCATCCCAAGACCCGCCACCAGCCCGGCGAATGACTGATTCTGGTACAAGGCCCAAGTCAACCAGCAGGCGACACGGAGATCCTTGGACAAGTCCCGCAGTAATGCTTCGCTCCGTTCCTGCACTTTTTGCCAATCCACAGGCACGCTTTCGTGCAATGCCGAAGGCTTGGCCAGCTCCGCTTCGAGTGCCTCAAACTCTGAAGAGTAACGAGCATCAGCCCCGGCGTAGTCATCTTTGGAGATGGCTATTTGGGCAAGCTTCAGATATTGGCGTGCAGCATCAGCTGGGTGCATGGCCCTTATGCCTTGCCGTGCTTAAACACGGCAGATGTTAAATAAAAGTTGATCTAGAGTAACTGCGCCATATGAGGAAAATGCCTGAATTGGCAATCGCTCATGTCGCGTGAATACTCATAAGTGTCGAACGATGAAACTCATAGGCGGCGATACTAGCCACTGAAGCATAAGCTGTGCAAGCGCAAAAGTGTGATGCAGTAGATATTAATGAGTCAGAAATAATTCCTACCTTTATAGTTGAAATTTCCTACAAGTCAGTTGTGTAAGTGACTACAGATCTTTGAAGGATCAAGCGATAAAGTTATGCAGATTTTTTCAAAAATCTCAGTGTTTAAGCTTTATTACGGACGCTTCGTGAGGGTTACGAGGAATTACCTCTGTGATATTGCGGTACATCTACCTTTTTGTAGTCGGGAGAACTCCGTTGCCAACACCTGCTTATCTATATATCGAAGCATCCAAACAGGGGAACATCACAGCAGGTACTTTTACCGCTGACTCTGTAGGCAATATTTATCAAGAGGGTCGTGAAGATCTCATTCAGGTCCAGGCGTTTGATCACTTGGTAACCATCCCTCGTGACCCGCAGTCTGGCCAGCCAACGGGTCAGCGCGTTCACAAGCCCATGATGATCACCAAGGTCTTCGACAAGTCTTCGCCCTTGATCTTCGCCGCGCTGACGACGGGAGAGTTGTTGCCTAAATGTCTGATCAAATGGTATCGCACCACCTCAGATGGCATTCAAGAGCATTACTTCACCACCGAGTTGGAAGACGCGATTATCGTTGATGTACGTTCATACATGCCGCAGTGCCAGGATCCTGGAGAGGCTCACCTGACTCATATGGAAGATGTGTACTTCACTTATCGGAAAATCACTTGGACTCATGAAGTATCGGGTACTTCCGGGTCTGATGACTGGCGCGCACCAGTAACCGGCTGACAACGACCGCTATCAAGCCGGCCACCCACGCCGGAGACGGGGCATCCTGCCATTGTAGGGGTGCCCTTTTTCTATAAGGCTGCGCATCTCGCTGCAACTAATGGGGTGGACGCTGAATGTTCTGCGGCGTGACAAGGTATGGTCACTAATGGAGCGAAGAATCGCCTGCATATACAGATTTCTTTCGCGTAGAGTTATCTCTGGTTCTTAGTCATGGCTCCCGGTCGGTGCGTGTACGGTGGATATATCAGGGAAAGTCCGCTCGTAAGCCTTTGCTTGTTGAATAAGCCAATCCCGAAATGCCCGCAGTGACGCAGACTCAACTTTTCGCACGGGGACCATCAAGTGGTAAGCCTTGGTACTGTTGAGTGCGTGAGGGTTGGCGACCACCAGCTGACCTTCAGCCAGCTCGCGTTGAATCAGGAAGGGTGGAATCAGCGCGATCCCCATTTCATGGCTGGCGGCTTGGGCAAGCATCGAAAAAAGTTCATAACGAGGTCCAGTCATGTCTCGTGCGACGCTCATGTTCTGGCCGCTGAACCACTGTCGCCAAGCATAGGGGCGGGTCGTTTGCTGAAGCAGCGGTAGCTCGGCGATGTGTCCAGCGTCGAGGTGGTGTGCATTATTTAGCAGGGCAGGGCTGCAGACGGGGACCGGGTTTTCGCCCATGAGTCGATACGCCTCAGTGCCTGGCCATTCAGCATCGCCGAAGTAGATGGCGGCATCGAAGTCGGTGTCGGCGAACATGAAGGGCCGTGTGCGGTTCGTTAGATGAACCGTGACCTCAGGGTGATGCTTCTGAAAGTCCTTCAGTCGAGGTAGTAGCCACTGAGTACCAAACGTCGGCACGACTGCCAGCTCAATCGCGTTGGCACCCTGGTTGCCCATGATTGACAGCGTGTCACGCTCTACTGCATCAAGCTGTGTCGCGACGCGGCGGCTGTAGGACAAGCCCGCTTCCGTAAGTTTCACGCCTCGTCGGGAGCGTCGGAATAATTCGATGCCCAGGAAAGATTCCAGGCTGGCGATCTGTCGGCAGATGGCGCTTTGAGTCAGAGAGAGTTCATCTGCAGCCTTGGTGAAGCTCTCATGGCGAGCTGCAGCTTCGAAGCTCACCAGTGCCGCAGTGCTCGGAATTTTACGGCGCATATATACGCAGCCCTCACTAATAACGGCCAGTGATGTTGTTGCTTGGCATCTCGGAGTGAGAAATTAGCACAACAGCGTGCAGATTCATCGTTTGTGAGCTTGCTGGTGTGGGTCTAGGCTCGATGCACAGGTATTCAATCGATGAGGAAGGCTCATGGCTGGCAAGGCAAGTTTCAACTGGATTGACCCGTTGCTGTTGGACCAGCAGCTCACTGAGGAAGAGCGCATGGTACGGGACAGCGCGGCTCAGTTCGCCCAGGACAAGCTCGCGCCCCGCGTGCTGGAAGCCTTCCGTCATGAGAAGACCGACCCCGCGATTTTTCGTGAGATGGGTGATATCGGCCTACTGGGGGCGACTATCCCTGAGGAATATGGCGGCAGTGGCCTTAACTACGTGTGTTATGGGCTGATTGCTCGGGAGGTCGAGCGGATCGACTCCGGGTACCGATCAATGATGAGTGTTCAGTCCTCTCTGGTGATGGTGCCAATCAATGAGTTTGGTACTGAGGCGCAGAAACAGAAATACCTGCCCAAATTGGCCTCTGGCGAATGGATTGGCTGCTTCGGTCTGACAGAGCCCAATCATGGTTCTGACCCGGGGGCCATGATTACTCGCGCAAGAAAAGTGGAAGGCGGCTACAGGCTGTCGGGCAGCAAGATGTGGATTACCAATAGTCCCATTGCGGATGTCTTTGTGGTCTGGGGTAAAGATGATGAAGGTGACATTCGTGGATTCGTTCTGGAAAAGGGCTGGGCGGGCCTGAGTGCGCCGGCTATTCATGGCAAGGTCGGGCTGCGTGCATCCATTACTGGCGAGATCGTCATGGATAACGTGTTTGTGCCTGAAGAGAACATCTTCCCTGATGTGCGCGGCTTGAAGGGGCCATTTACGTGCCTGAATTCCGCTCGGTATGGCATTTCCTGGGGAGCATTGGGAGCGGCTGAGTTTTGCTGGCACACCGCGCGGCAATACACGCTGGACCGCCAGCAGTTCGGGCGTCCCTTGGCGGCCAATCAGTTGATCCAGAAGAAGCTTGCAGATATGCAGACTGAAATCACCTTGGCGCTGCAGGGTTGCCTGCGCCTTGGCCGTATGAAGGATGAAGGTACTGCGGCGGTTGAGATTACTTCAATCATGAAGCGCAACTCCTGTGGCAAGTCGCTGGATATAGCTCGCCTGGCGCGCGACATGCTGGGGGGTAACGGGATCTCGGATGAGTTCGGCATCGCCCGTCACCTGGTCAACCTTGAGGTGGTGAACACCTATGAAGGGACGCACGACGTTCATGCGCTGATTCTGGGGCGGGCGCAAACCGGCATTCAGGCCTTCTATTAAGGAGTCTGAATATGGGCGCTCTTTCACATATACGAGTGTTGGACTTGTCCCGAGTATTGGCCGGGCCGTGGGCCGGTCAGATTCTGGCGGACCTTGGGGCTGAGGTCATCAAGGTCGAGCGGCCGGGGAAGGGCGACGACACTCGCGCGTGGGGTCCGCCGTTCCTCAAGGACTCGCGAGGCGAGAACACCAGTGAGGCTGCGTACTACCTGTCGGCGAATCGGAACAAGCAATCGGTGACCATCGACTTTACGCAGCCTGAGGGGCAACAGCTGGTCCGGGAGCTGGCGCTGAAGTCCGATATTCTGATCGAGAACTTCAAGGTGGGCGGTCTTGCGGCCTACGGGCTGGACTACGCAGCGCTCAAGGTGATCAACCCCCGGCTGATTTACTGCTCCATTACGGGGTTTGGTCAGACGGGTCCCTATGCGAAGCGTGCCGGTTATGACTTCATGATCCAGGGCTTGGGCGGTTTGATGAGCCTGACGGGGCGTGAAGAAGGCGCGGTGGGAGCTGGTCCGGTGAAAGTGGGCGTTGCACTCACGGACGTGCTGACCGGTGTGTATTCAAGCACTGCCATCCTCGCCGCGTTGGCACATCGGGATCAGGGCGGGCAGGGGCAGCATATTGATATGGCGTTACTCGATGTGCAGGTGGCGTGCCTGGCTAACCAGGCGCTGAACTACCTCACCACTGGGGCTGCCCCGGTGCGACTGGGTAATGCACATCCGAATATCGTGCCTTATCAGGATTTTCCTACGGCCGATGGGGATTTCATCCTGACGGTGGGTAACGATAGCCAGTTCCGCAAATTTGCCGAGGTTGCCGGGCAGCCTCAGTGGGCGGCGGATCCGCGCTTCCTTACTAATAAGCTACGCGTTGCTCATCGCGCGGAGCTGATTCCGCTGATACGTCAGGCGACGGTATTCAAGACGACAGCGCAATGGGTCGATGAGCTGGAGCGTGCTGGCGTACCTTGTGGGCCGATTAACGATTTGGCGCAGGTGTTCGCTGATCTGCATGTCCAGTCTCGTGGGCTGGCGATGAGCTTGCCCCATGCGTTGGGTGGCACTGTCCCGCAGGTAGCTAGTCCTATTCGGTTATCTGAAACACCGGTGGAGTACAGAAGCGCCCCTCCTTTATTGGGAGAACACACGGATGCGGTCCTCGAAAGGCTGCTGGGCATTGAGGCGTCGCAGATCTGCGCGCTGCGCCAGGCCGGGGTGCTCTAACGCTTCCTTATATAGACCTTCTATATAGACGAGTGCGGGCAAAACGGCTTTTTGTAGAAAAGCTGAAATAAGGGGTTGACGCCCTCCCGAATCTCTCTATAATTCGCACCTCTTCTGGCGCAGACAGAACGAAAAACTCCTTTTTAATCAATGAGTTGGACGATTCAGTTGGCGAAGAAGAGGCTTCGATGAAGTTGATCGAAAGCGGTGAAAAAAGGGTGTTGACAGCAGGTTGTAACGCTGTAGAATTCGCCTCCCGCTAACGAGCAACGTGATGTTGATCGAAGCGCAAGTGGTTGAAGTTGCAAAGGAAACTTTGAAAACTTCTTAAAATAACC